>Ga0255334_1000027_pt1 | contig 218363 bp, 193 predicted proteins | sample EtOH5_35cm_T3_12_FD_202080 | JGI IMG/M metagenome (GOLD analysis project Ga0255334, IMG submission 202080) | Sandy soil microbial communities from University of British Columbia, Vancouver, Canada - EtOH5_35cm_T3_129 | ecosystem: Engineered > Artificial ecosystem > Sand microcosm >... | reverse complement strand
CATCGTCAAGCGCTTATCCCGAACCCCCGACTGGCACCTGCCGGTCGGGGGTTCGTCTTTGCGCCGGGAAAAAAGGGGCGCAGCGCTCGCCGCCGAAGAGCGTATCGCGACGCCCGCTCCGGCTCGCTCGATGGGGCTTTGCTTCAGCTCCATTTTCTAGGCATTCCTGCATGGCATGGCTATGATTCCTGCTTGGCTTAGAGGTGGGCTCCGTGATGTTGACTTTATTAAGGCTCCTGCAAGATGGTTGCTTTCATTCAGGGCAAGATTTAGGGAATGCACTTGGTGTGAGCCGTAGTGCTGTATGGAAGCAATTGCAGCGCCTTGAGTCTGAGATGAGAGTGTCAATACATAAAGTGCGTGGAAGGGGTTATCAACTTGCTAAGCCCATAGCTTTGCTAGAGGCTGGGGGCATCCTGCTCCCGGGGGGGTGGTCTCTTCATCTCAGAGAAACTGTTGATTCCACAAACGCAGAGGCAATGCGGCTCCTGATGGGGGGGCAGAGTCTTCCGTTGGTGGTACTTTCCGAGCGACAGACTGCTGGACGGGGGCGTCGAGGGCGGAACTGGCTAAGCCCATTTGCTGAGAATATCTATTACAGTTTGGCCTTGCGCATTGAAAGCAGTGCGAGGCGATTGGAAGGCCTAAGTCTTGTTGTTGGACTCGCGACGCTGCAGGCGTTACGAGCATTAGGCCTCTGGGATGCTGGCCTTAAATGGCCAAATGATATCCAGGTTCGGGGGAAAAAGATTGCTGGAATTCTTTTAGAGTTAACTGGTGATCCAGCTGATGTATGCCATGTGGTTATCGGTATTGGCATTAACGTGAACATGATTGATGCGGGGGAGATTGATCAGCCTTGGACGTCAATGCAGCTGGAGTTAAACCGATTAGTTGATCGTAACGAATTGGTAAGCGAATTAAACCGGCGATTATTTGACTACCTGAGCCTTCATGCGGATCAGGGGTTTTCCGTTTTTCAAGAGGAGTGGGAGGCGAATCATATATGGCAAGGTCGGGACGTCGGTTTGATCGCTGGTTCTCATCAAGTAAGAGGGCAGGTGCTGGGGGTTGATAGCCAGGGCGGTCTGCGCTTGTGCGTAAATGGGGAGGAGCGGATATTTAGTGGCGGAGAGCTCAGCTTGAGGGGATGCGATGATTGTTGAGCTTGACTGTGGAAACAGCTTCATTAAGTGGCGAGTAGTTGATGGCGCGAAGTCAGTTATATGCTCGATGGGGATTGCTGCCTCAAATGAGGAGCTCATATCGGCATTAGACGAGATAGGGCGGACGATCAGCTTGCGGCGCGGGCGGCTAGTCAGTGTGCGTAGCGATGAAGAGACTGCTCAACTGCGTGAGCTACTCGCCCAAAACTTGGGGGTCGAGGTGCAATGTGCTCAACCTGCGCGTGCCTTAGCCGGAATCAGGAACGGATATGACGACTTCTCGGCCCTAGGCCTAGATCGCTGGCTCGCCATGGTGGGGGCGTATAGTCTTGCACGGAAAGCCTGCTTGGTTCTTGATCTAGGCACAGCAGTCACGTCGGATTTCGTGTCGGCGGATGGCGTACACCAGGGGGGATATATCTGTCCAGGTTTGCCTCTTCTTCGTAGCCAACTGCGCGAGCATACAAGGCGCATTCGTTACAACGATGCCATGGTGAAAGAAGTGATCAAGGATATGGGGCCTGGGCGGGCCACGGCTGAAGCTGTGGAGCGTGGATGCCTGCTGATGCTGCGTGGGTTTATGGATGCCCAGCTAGCGCTGGCCACCGAGTACTTGGGAGATGATTTCGACGTGTTCGTTACTGGTGGTGATGCCGCTCTAGTAAAGGAAATGCTATCAGGGGCACGTTTTGTCCCTGATTTGATTTTCATCGGTTTGGCTATCGCTTGCCCCATCCCCTGAGGTCCTATATGCGTTGGGTGTTTCTCCTGTTGCTCGTATTAAATTCGCTCTATTACGGTTGGAGTCACTTAAATGCTTCAGCGCAATCGAGCAATGTGCTTATGCTGGAGAAATATCCAGAGACGCATGAGAGTATTCGTTTAGTTAGCGATAGGGGTGCATACAGAGAGAGCGATCCAGTTGCCCTGCCAGCTGGGGATGTCTGTCTGTATGTGGGTGGTATGGCGCGAGAGGAATCGGTGAGGCAACTTGAGCAGCGGCTGTTGAGCCTGGATATCCAGGCGGATATAGAGGAGGTAGATAGTACCGTTGCTACGGATTATTGGCTGTACCTACCGCCTTTGGCTTCTCGACAGGCCTCATTAAGGCTACTGAAGGAGCTTCAAGCGAGAAAGATAGACGGCTATATTATTACCCAAGGAGACCTGGTCAATGGCGTCTCGTTAGGCATTTTTCCCAATAGTGATTCAGCTGGGAATGTCATGCAGCGGCTGCGTGACGCAGGGTACCAACCTGCCATGCGTGAGTTGCCGAGAGCGCACCGCGAGTATTGGGCGCGGATTGCTCTTGAAAGCAATCGACTGGTAGATGACGAGCTTCTGAAGAGACTGTCTCTTTCCTTTCCTGGGCTAAGGCACGAGCAGAAAGCATGCAGGGATGTTACAAACGGAGAGTCATTTAAGTAGTCTCGCGTTCGCGTGAGCTGTCGGGCTTACTGCTAGATGTTGTTGGGCCAGCTAATCTCTGATTTTAAAAGAGAAAAGGGTTGACAGTCGTGTGGTGTGCGTTAATAATGCGCCCCACTTCTGGAGGGGTTCCCGAGCGGCCAAAGGGATCAGACTGTAAATCTGACGTCTTAGACTTCGAAGGTTCGAATCCTTCCCCCTCCACCAGATTAAAAGCATGAGCTGCAGGCTCTGCGGGTATAGTTCAGTGGTAGAACCTCAGCCTTCCAAGCTGATGATGCGGGTTCGATTCCCGCTACCCGCTCCAGCTTTTGTTTTTTTCTTTAAGAGATTTGCTCATGTAGCTCAGCTGGTAGAGCACACCCTTGGTAAGGGTGAGGTCAGCGGTTCAAATCCGCTCATGAGCTCCATATATAGAGGCAGGTATGTAAATATCTGCCTCTATTTTAATGGGTAATAGATTTGCTTGGTATCCACGATAGGGCGGTCCTCGATGGCTAAGGAAAAATTCGAACGTAACAAACCGCACGTCAACGTTGGCACCATCGGTCACGTGGACCATGGCAAGACCACTCTGACTGCCGCTCTGACCAAGGTTTGCGCCGAGACCTGGGGTGGTGCCGCTCGCGCCTTCGACCAGATCGACAATGCGCCGGAAGAGAAGGCTCGTGGTATCACCATCAATACCTCGCACGTAGAATACGACTCGGCGATCCGTCACTACGCTCACGTGGACTGCCCCGGTCACGCTGACTATGTGAAGAACATGATCACCGGTGCTGCTCAGATGGATGGCGCCATCCTGGTTTGCTCGGCTGCCGACGGCCCCATGCCGCAAACCCGCGAGCACATCCTGCTGTCCCGCCAAGTAGGCGTTCCCTACATCGTCGTGTTCCTGAACAAGGCCGACATGGTGGACGATGCCGAGCTGCTCGAGCTGGTTGAAATGGAGGTTCGCGATCTGCTGTCCACCTACGACTTCCCGGGCGACGACACTCCGATCGTCATCGGCTCCGCGCTGATGGCGCTGGAAGGCAAGGACGACAACGGTATCGGCGTTTCCGCTGTGCGCAAGCTGGTCGAGACTCTGGATAGCTATATCCCTGAGCCGGTGCGTGCCGTGGATCAGCCGTTCCTGATGCCGATCGAAGACGTGTTCTCCATTTCCGGCCGTGGCACCGTGGTGACCGGTCGTGTCGAGCGCGGCATCGTCAAGGTGGGCGAGGAAATCGAAATCGTCGGTATCCGTCCGACCACCAAGACCACCTGCACTGGCGTGGAAATGTTCCGTAAGCTGCTCGACGAGGGGCGTGCTGGTGAGAACATTGGCGCCCTGCTGCGCGGTACCAAGCGTGAGGACGTCGAGCGCGGCCAGGTTCTGGCCAAGCCGGGCACCATCAAGCCGCACACCAAGTTCGAGGCTGAAGTGTACGTGCTGTCCAAGGAAGAAGGTGGTCGTCACACCCCGTTCTTCAAGGGCTATCGTCCGCAGTTCTACTTCCGTACCACCGACGTGACCGGCAACTGCGAGCTGCCGGAAGGCGTCGAAATGGTAATGCCGGGTGACAACATCAAGATGACCGTCACCCTGATCGCTCCGATCGCTATGGAAGACGGCCTGCGCTTCGCCATCCGCGAAGGCGGTCGTACCGTCGGCGCCGGTGTGGTTGCCAAAATCATCGAGTAATCGGTTGCAATTTTATTATAGGGCCGGCAAAATGGTCGGCCTGATCACAGTTCTAGGCCAGTAGCTCAATTGGCAGAGCGGCGGTCTCCAAAACCGCAGGTTGGGGGTTCGATTCCCTCCTGGCCTGCCAGATTCTGGGTAGTGATGAATCTGGCATTTTCTTTATAGGGTTTCCTGGATGAATGCCAAAGCTGAGGCCAAAGAATCGCGCTTTGAGCTGCTGAAGTGGCTTGCTGTGGTGGTCTTGGTTGCGGTTGGCGTGGTCGGCAATCAGTTCTACTCGGCTGTGCCGGTTCTATATCGCGTCATTGCTTTGTTGGCTCTGGCTGCGCTGGCTGCTTTTCTTGCGCTTCAGACTGCTAAGGGGCAGGCCTTCTTTTTGTTGGTAAAAGATGCGCGTGCCGAAATTCGTAAGGTTGTCTGGCCTACTCGGCAGGAAACGACTCAAACCACTCTGATAGTGGTTGCTGTCGTTTTAGTTATGGCTCTTGTGCTTTGGGGGCTTGACTCTCTGCTCGGTTGGTTGGTCTCCTTAATTGTTGGTTAAAGGTGCGCCGTGGCTAAACGTTGGTACGTTGTTCATGCCTATTCGGGTTACGAGAAGCATGTGATGCGCTCTCTGATTGAGCGTGTCAAGCTGGCGGGCATGGAGGACCAATTTGGCGAGATTCTTGTTCCTACTGAAGAAGTAGTGGAGATGCGCAACGGCCAGAAGCGCAAAAGCGAGCGGAAGTTTTTTCCGGGCTATGTACTTGTTCAGATGGAGATGAATGAGGGGACATGGCACTTGATCAAAGATACGCCGCGTGTTCTGGGGTTTATCGGTGGAACAGCCGATAAGCCGGCTCCTATTACGGAGCGAGAGGCTGAGGCTATTCTGCGTAGGGTCGCTGATAGTGGTGATCGGCCGAAACCCAAAACGCTATTTGAGCCGGGTGAAGTGGTGCGAGTCATTGATGGGCCTTTTGCGGACTTCAACGGTGTTGTCGAAGAGGTCAATTACGAAAAAAGCCGCATTCAAGTCGCAGTGCTCATTTTTGGGCGCTCTACGCCGGTGGAGCTTGAATTCAGTCAGGTCGAGAAGGCGTAGCTGAATCTGTACCTCTGACCCCGCAGTTGAAAACTGCGGGGTTTTGTCGTCACTGGGGTAAACGCGAAAGCAAACGGGGAGCCCTAGGCTAGGGCGCTTGTACCCGCAATTGGAGTGATAAATGGCTAAGAAAATTACGGCTTATATCAAGCTGCAAGTTAAAGCCGGTCAGGCTAACCCTTCGCCGCCAGTTGGCCCTGCACTGGGTCAGCACGGTGTGAACATTATGGAGTTCTGCAAAGCGTTCAACGCTAAGACTCAGGGTATGGAACCCGGTCTGCCGACTCCCGTAATCATCACTGTTTACAGTGATCGCAGCTTTACTTTTGAAACCAAGAGTACCCCGGCTTCGGTTCTGTTGAAAAAGGCCGCTGGCATCGCCAGTGGTTCCTCTCGTCCAAACACTCAGAAGGTTGGCACCGTTACTCGGGCCCAGTTGGAAGAGATTGCCAAAGCCAAGAAGGCAGATCTGACTGCTGCTGACTTGGAAGCTGCTGTGCGTACCATCGCTGGTTCTGCACGTAGCATGGGTTTGAACGTGGAGGGTCTGTAATGGCTAAGCTGACTAAGCGCCAGAAGGCGATTGCTGCTAGGGTTGAGGCGGGCAAGCAATATGGCTTCGAGGATGCCGCTACTCTGCTGGCAGAGCTCTCGACCACCAAGTTCAAGGAATCCGTGGATATCGCCATCAACCTTGGCGTCGATCCGCGTAAATCCGATCAAGTTGTGCGTGGAGCCACTGTGCTGCCGAACGGCACTGGTAAGAGTGTCCGCGTTGCAGTGTTCACCCAGGGGCCGGCTGCAGAAGCTGCTCTGGCTGCCGGGGCCGATCGCGTAGGCATGGACGATTTGGCTGCCGAAATGAAAGGCGGCGATCTGAACTACGACGTAGTCATCGCTTCCCCGGACGCGATGCGTGTCGTGGGTCAGTTGGGGCAAGTTCTCGGCCCTCGTGGTTTGATGCCGAACCCGAAAGTAGGCACCGTTACCCCGGACGTAGCTACTGCGGTGAGAAACGCCAAAGCCGGTCAGGTACGCTTCCGTACGGACAAGAACGGCATCATCCATGCCTCCGTTGGTAAGGTCGACTTTGAACCGTCCAAGCTGAAGCAGAACGTAGAGGCCCTGATGGCTGATTTGAAGCGGCTGAAGCCCTCAACATCCAAGGGTGTATACGTCAAGCGCGTAACTCTCAGCACCACCATGGGCCCAGGTCTGGTCATCGATCAAGCCTCCTTGGAAGCTTAATGCAGGTGCAGTGGGGCTTCCCACTGCGCCAACTAATTGGGGTCCCTGCCTGGCGGGGGCTATCCAAGACCGTAGGCGGCGCAAGCCTTAAAACACCAGCCTACGCAGATGGTGCTCCCGATTCGTACCGAATCAGACACCAAAATGCGTCCGGCGTAGCTGGGCGAACCGGTAACATCCAGGAGTTAAACCCGTGGCAATCAAACTCGAAGACAAGAAGGCCATCGTCGCTGAAGTCAACGAGGCTGCCAAAGCTGCCCTGTCCGCTGTCGTGGCCGATGCCCGTGGCGTGACCGTGGGGGCCATGACCGGACTCCGTAAAGAGGCCCGCGAAGCTGGTGTGTACGTGAGAGTCGTACGTAACACCCTGGCTCGCCGCGCTGTTGAAGGTACTCAATTCGAGATCCTCAACGACGTGTTCAAAGGCCCGACCCTGATCGCCTTCTCCAATGAGCATCCGGGCGCTGCTGCCCGTATCTTCAAAGAGTTCGCCAAGGGTCAGGACAAGTTCGAGATCAAGGCCGCTGCATTCGAGGGACAGTTCCTCGCAGCCAACCAGATCGACGTGCTGGCAAGCCTGCCGACCTACAACGAAGCCGTTGCACAACTGATGAGCGTCATTCAGGGCGCTACCAGCAAGCTGGCTCGTACTTTGGCGGCTATTCGCGACCAGAAAGAAGGTGCTGCCGCTTAAGTGGGCGACAGATTTCTTTCCAGCCTATTGTTAATTTGATGGCCGTTATGGCCACTCACCTAATACAGGAATTAGAGTCATGGCTCTGACCAACGAAGACATCATCAACGCCGTATCCGAAATGTCCGTCATGCAGATCGTCGAACTGATCAAGGCGATGGAAGAGAAGTTCGGCGTTACCGCTGCTGCTGCCGTTGCTGCCGGCCCGGCTGCTGCTGCTCCGGTTGCTGAAGAGCAGACCGAATTCACCATTGTCCTGGCTGAGGCTGGCGACAAGAAAGTGAACGTGATCAAGGTCGTTCGTGAACTGACCGGCCTGGGCCTGAAAGAAGCCAAGGCAGTGGTTGACGGCGCTCCTGGCGTGGTCAAGGAAGGCGTGTCCAAGGAAGAAGCCGAGGCCGCCAAGAAGTCTCTGGAAGAAGCTGGCGCCAAAGTCGAGCTCAAGTAAGCGACGACTTTGCGTCTACAGCCCGGGCGGTTCGCTTGAGGCTGATGGCTGGTGGCAAATGCCACCGGCCTTTTTCCGTTATGGGTAGTTGGCTAGTAGCCTATGCCGATGACGTACCACCAATTCGATGGGTGGCGCAGGCCAATCGGTCTGCATGATTTTCTGGCAACTCCCATCGGAGGGGCCAAACAAGCAGGTGACCAAGCTGGGGAACGCTGATGGCTTACTCATACACTGAGAAAAAACGTATCCGCAAGGACTTTAGCAAGTTGCCGGACGTCATGGATGTGCCTTATCTCCTGGCCATCCAACTGGATTCCTATCGCGAATTCCTGCAGGCGGGGGCTGGCAAGGATCAGCTCCGTGACGTCGGCCTGCATGCGGCCTTCAAGTCCGTTTTCCCGATCATCAGCTATTCCGGCAATGCTGCCTTGGAATACGTTGGCTACCGTTTGGGCGAGCCGGCCTTCGATGTCAAAGAGTGTGTACTGCGGGGGGTGACCTTCGCCGTACCGCTGCGTGTGAAAGTTCGCCTCATCATTTTCGACAAGGAATCGTCCAACAAGGCGATCAAGGACATCAAGGAGCAGGAAGTCTACATGGGGGAAATCCCCCTAATGACCGAAAACGGTACCTTCATCATCAACGGTACCGAGCGCGTCATCGTTTCCCAGTTGCATCGTTCCCCGGGCGTCTTCTTCGATCACGACCGTGGCAAGACTCATAGCTCGGGCAAGCTGCTGTACTCCGCGCGGATCATCCCCTACCGCGGCTCTTGGTTGGACTTCGAGTTCGATCCGAAGGATGCCGTGTTCGTCCGCATCGACCGGCGCCGCAAGCTGCCGGCCTCGGTCCTGCTGCGCGCGCTCGGTTATAGCACCGAAGAAGTCCTGGATATCTTCTATGCTACCAACGTGTTCCATGTGAACGAGCAGGGCCTCAGTCTGGAGCTCGTCCCGCAACGCCTTCGTGGTGAAATCGCAGTCTTCGACATCAAGGATGCGAGCGGCAAGGTCATCGTCGAGCAGGGGCGCCGTATTACTGCCCGCCATATCAACCAGTTGGAAAAGGCTGGCATCACTCAGCTGGACGTCCCGCTGGACTACGTCATTGGTCGTACCACGGCCAAGGCCATCGTGCACCCGGCCACTGGCGAGATCATTGCGGAGTGCAACACCGAGCTGACCACCGAGTTTCTGGTGAAGATCGCCAAGGCGCAGGTCGTTCGCATCGAGACCCTGTACACCAACGATATCGACTGTGGTCCGTTCATTTCGGATACGCTGAAGATCGATTCGACCACCAATCAACTTGAGGCATTGGTCGAGATCTATCGCATGATGCGGCCGGGCGAGCCGCCGACCAAGGATGCTGCCGAGACCCTGTTCAACAACCTGTTCTTCAGTGCGGAGCGCTACGACCTGTCGGCTGTAGGCCGCATGAAGTTCAACCGCCGTATTGGCCGCACCGAAATCGAAGGGGCTGGCGTGCTGAGTCGCGAGGACATCGTCGATGTACTCAAGACCTTGGTCGACATCCGTAACGGCAAAGGCATCGTCGATGACATCGACCACCTGGGCAACCGTCGCGTACGCTGTGTCGGCGAGATGGCCGAGAACCAGTTCCGCGTTGGCCTCGTGCGTGTCGAGCGCGCGGTCAAGGAGCGTCTGTCCATGGCCGAAAGCGAAGGCCTGATGCCTCAGGACCTGATCAACGCCAAACCAGTTGCCGCGGCGGTCAAGGAGTTCTTCGGCTCCAGCCAGCTGTCGCAGTTCATGGGCCAGAACAACCCGCTCTCCGAAATCACCCACAAGCGTCGTGTATCAGCACTCGGCCCGGGTGGTCTGACCCGCGAGCGTGCCGGCTTCGAAGTCCGCGACGTGCACCCGACCCACTACGGCCGCGTGTGTCCGATCGAGACTCCTGAAGGTCCGAACATCGGTCTAATCAACTCTCTGGCAGCCTATGCGCGCACCAATCAGTACGGCTTCCTGGAGAGCCCGTATCGGGTGGTGAAAAATGGTCTGGTGACCGACGAGATCGTGTTCCTCTCCGCCATCGAAGAGGCCGACCATGTGATCGCCCAGGCTTCGGCGACCATGGACGAGAACAACCGTCTGGTCGACGAGCTGGTGGCCGTGCGTCATCTGAATGAGTTCACCGTCAAGGCGCCGGAAGACGTCACCCTGATGGACGTCTCGCCGCGCCAGGTGGTGTCCGTTGCGGCCTCGCTGATTCCGTTCCTCGAGCACGACGACGCCAACCGTGCCCTCATGGGCTCGAACATGCAGCGTCAAGCCGTCCCGACTCTGCGCGCTGACAAGCCGCTTGTTGGTACCGGCATGGAGCGGAACGTCGCCCGTGACTCCGGTGTCTGCGTCGTGGCGCGCCGTGGTGGTGTGATCGATTCGGTCGATGCTTCGCGCATCGTGGTTCGTGTCAATGATGACGAGGTCGAGACCGGCGAAGCAGGTGTCGACATCTATAACCTGACCAAGTACACCCGCTCCAACCAGAACACCTGCATCAACCAGCGTCCGCTGGTAAGCAAGGGCGACGTGGTCGCGCGCGGCGATATCATGGCCGATGGTCCCTCCACCGACATGGGCGAGTTGGCTCTCGGGCAGAACATGCGCGTGGCGTTCATGCCCTGGAACGGCTTCAACTTCGAGGACTCCATCTGTCTGTCGGAGCGCGTGGTACAGGAAGATCGCTTTACCACCATCCACATCCAGGAACTGACCTGTGTGGCGCGCGACACCAAGCTCGGTCCGGAGGAGATCACTGCGGATATCCCGAACGTCGGTGAGGCGGCGCTGAACAAGCTGGACGAAGCCGGTATCGTGTACGTCGGGGCTGAAGTGCAGGCTGGCGACATTCTGGTTGGCAAGGTCACTCCGAAGGGCGAAACCCAGCTGACTCCTGAAGAGAAGCTGCTGCGTGCGATCTTCGGTGAGAAGGCCAGCGACGTTAAGGACACCTCCCTGCGGGTGCCGACCGGCACCAAGGGCACTGTTATCGACGTTCAGGTCTTCACCCGTGACGGCGTCGAGCGCGATTCCCGTGCACTGGCGATCGAGAAGATGCAGCTGGACGAGATCCGCAAGGACCTCAACGAGGAATTCCGCATCGTCGAGGGGGCAACCTTCGAGCGTCTGCGCGCAGCTCTGGTTGGCGCTGTCTGCGAGGGTGGCGCCGGCCTGAAGAAGGGCACCGAAATTACCGCCGAGGCCCTCGATGGCCTGGAGCATGGCCAATGGTTCAAGCTGCGTATGGCCGACGATGCACTCAACGAGCAGTTGGAGAAGGCTCAGGCCTATCTCTCCGACCGTCGTCAGCTGCTCGATGACAAGTTCGAGGACAAGAAGCGCAAGCTGCAGCAGGGCGACGATCTGGCGCCGGGCGTGTTGAAGATCGTCAAGGTCTACCTCGCGATCAAGCGACGCATTCAGCCGGGCGACAAGATGGCCGGTCGTCACGGTAACAAGGGTGTGGTCTCGGTGATCATGCCGGTCGAAGACATGCCTCACGACGAGAGCGGCGTCCCGGTGGACATCGTGCTCAACCCGCTGGGCGTGCCGTCGCGGATGAACGTCGGACAGATCCTCGAAACCCACCTGGGCCTCGCGGCCAAGGGCTTGGGCGAGAAGATCAACCGTATGCTCGAGGAGCAACGCAAGCTCGCCGAGCTACGACAACTGCTGAGCCAGATCTACAACGAGATCGGCGGTCGTAGGAAGGAAGACCTGGACAGTTTCAGCGATCAGGAAATCCTTGATCTGGCGAACAACCTGCGCAAGGGCGTGCCCATGGCTACCCCGGTGTTTGACGGTGCCAAGGAAACCGAGATCAAGGCCATGCTGAAGCTGGCCGATCTGCCTGAGAGCGGTCAGATGTTCCTGTACGACGGCCGTACCGGCAACCGCTTCGAGCGTCCGACGACCGTAGGCTACATGTACATGCTGAAGCTGAACCACCTGGTCGACGACAAGATGCATGCTCGCTCCACCGGTTCCTACAGCCTGGTCACCCAGCAGCCGCTGGGCGGTAAGGCGCAGTTCGGCGGTCAGCGCTTCGGGGAGATGGAGGTCTGGGCGCTGGAAGCTTACGGTGCCGCCTACACCCTGCAGGAAATGCTGACTGTGAAGTCTGACGACGTGAACGGCCGGACCAAGATGTACAAGAACATCGTCGACGGTGATCACCGCATGGAGGCCGGCATGCCCGAGTCCTTCAACGTGCTGATCAAAGAAATCCGTTCGCTCGGCATCGACATCGAACTGGAAACCGAATAACCACGCACCGCCTGAGCGGCCCCGGATCCCGATCCGCGAGGCCGCCGGTCCGTGAGGAGGAAAGGCTTTGAAAGACCTTCTGAATCTTCTGAAAAACCAAGGTCAACTCGAAGAGTTCGATGCCATTCGTATCGGTCTGGCTTCGCCCGAGATGATCCGCTCCTGGTCCTTCGGTGAGGTGAAAAAGCCGGAGACCATCAACTACCGTACCTTCAAGCCGGAGCGCGACGGCCTGTTCTGCGCCAAGATCTTCGGTCCGGTGAAGGACTACGAGTGCCTGTGCGGCAAGTACAAGCGCCTGAAGCACCGCGGCGTGATCTGCGAGAAGTGCGGTGTCGAAGTGGCTCTGGCCAAGGTGCGCCGTGAGCGCATGGCGCACATCGAGCTGGCCTCGCCGGTCGCCCACATCTGGTTCCTCAAGTCTCTGCCGTCCCGCATCGGTCTGCTGCTGGACATGACCCTGCGTGACATCGAGCGCGTGCTTTATTTCGAAAGCTACGTGGTAATCGATCCGGGTATGACCACCTTGGAGAAGGGGCAGCTGCTGAATGATGAGCAGTACTTCGAGGCTCTTGAAGAGTTCGGCGATGACTTCGACGCTCGCATGGGCGCCGAAGCGGTACGCGAGCTGCTCAATCAGATCGATCTGGAACACGAGATCGGCCGCTTGCGCGAAGAGATTCCGCAGACGAACTCGGAAACCAAGATCAAGAAGCTGTCCAAGCGGCTGAAGCTTATGGAGGCCTTCCAGGGCTCGGGCAACCTGCCCGAGTGGATGATTCTGACCGTCCTGCCGGTGCTGCCGCCGGATCTGCGGCCGCTGGTTCCGCTGGATGGTGGCCGCTTCGCGACCTCGGATCTGAACGATCTGTACCGCCGGGTGATCAACCGTAACAACCGCCTGAAGCGCCTGCTCGATCTGGCTGCGCCGGACATCATCGTGCGCAACGAGAAGCGCATGCTGCAGGAAGCAGTGGACGCACTGCTGGACAACGGCCGTCGCGGTCGAGCCATCACCGGTTCCAACAAGCGCCCGCTGAAGTCCCTGGCCGACATGATCAAGGGTAAGCAGGGCCGTTTCCGTCAGAACCTGCTCGGCAAGCGCGTCGACTACTCGGGCCGCTCGGTGATCACCGTAGGTCCGACCCTGCGCCTGCACCAGTGCGGTCTGCCGAAAAAGATGGCTCTCGAGCTGTTCAAACCCTTCATCTTCGGCAAGCTGGAAGCCCGTGGTCTGGCTACCACCATCAAGGCGGCAAAGAAGATGGTCGAGCGCGAGCTGCCCGAGGTCTGGGACGTTCTGGCCGATGTCATCCGCGAACATCCCGTGTTGCTGAACCGGGCACCGACCCTGCACCGTCTGGGCATCCAGGCATTCGAGCCGGTGCTGATCGAGGGCAAGGCAATTCAGCTGCACCCGCTGGTGTGCGCCGCGTACAACGCCGACTTCGACGGCGACCAGATGGCCGTGCACGTTCCGCTGACCCTCGAGGCACAGCTGGAAGCCCGTGCGCTGATGATGTCGACCAACAACGTCCTGTCCCCGGCCAACGGCGAGCCGATCATCGTGCCGTCGCAGGACGTGGTGCTGGGTCTCTATTACATGACCCGCGAAGCGATCAACGCCAAGGGTGAGGGCCGCGTATTCGCCGATCTGCAGGAGGTCGACCGGGTGTTCCGTGCCGGTGAGGCTTCGTTGCATGCCAAGGTCAAGGTGCGCATCCGCGAGACCGTCAAGCAGAAAGACGGAAGCCTGGTGAAGAACACCCGTATCGTCGACACCACTGTCGGTCGTGCCTTGCTGTTCCAGGTGGTTCCGGCAGGTTTGCCGTTCGATGTGGTCAACCAGCCGATGAAGAAGAAGGCGATCTCCAAGCTGATCAACCACTGCTACCGCACGGTTGGTCTGAAGGAGACCGTTATCTTCGCTGACCAGCTGATGTACACCGGTTTCGCCTTCTCCACCCTGTCCGGCGTGTCGATCGGCGTGAACGATTTCGTTATTCCGGACGAAAAGGCTCGCATCATCGATGCGGCCACCGACGAGGTGAAGGAGATCGAGAGCCAGTACGCCTCGGGCCTGGTGACCCAGGGCGAGAAGTACAACAAGGTGATCGACCTGTGGTCGAAGGCCAACGACGAAGTATCCAAGGCGATGATGTCCAACCTCTCGAAAGAGAAGGTTGTCGACCGCAAGGGTAATGAGGTCGAGCAGGAGTCCTTCAACTCCATGTACATGATGGCCGACTCCGGTGCGCGGGGTTCCGCGGCACAGATCCGTCAGCTGGCTGGTATGCGCGGTCTGATGGCCAAGCCGGATGGCTCCATCATCGAGACCCCCATCACGGCGAACTTCCGCGAGGGTCTGAACGTACTGCAGTACTTCATTTCCACCCACGGTGCTCGTAAAGGTCTGGCGGATACCGCACTGAAGACCGCGAACTCGGGTTACCTGACTCGTCGTCTGGTCGATGTTGCGCAGGATCTGGTTGTGACCGAGGTCGACTGCGGTACCGATCAGGGCCTGCTCATGACTCCGCATATCGAGGGCGGCGACGTGGTCGAGCCGCTCGGTGAGCGAGTATTGGGCCGTGTCATCGCCAAAGACGTGCTCAAGCCCGGCAGCGATGAGGTCCTGGTGCCGGCTGGCGCTCTGATCGACGAGCAGTGGGTCGAGTTCATCGAACTGAACAGCATCGACGAAGTGGTCGTGCGTTCGCCGATCACCTGCGAGACCCGTTATGGCATCTGTGCCAAGTGTTACGGTCGCGATTTGGCCCGCGGACATCAGGTTAACATCGGGGAAGCGGTCGGCGTCATCGCTGCTCAGTCCATCGGTGAACCGGGTACCCAGCTCACCATGCGTACCTTCCACATCGGCGGTGCGGCAAGTCGGACCTCGGCTGTCGACAACGTCGTGGTGAAGAATGGCGGTACCATCCGACTGCACAATCTGAAGCACGTCGAGCGTATCGATGGCGCCCTGGTTGCCGTATCCCGCTCGGGTGAACTGGCCGTGGCGGACGACTTCGGTCGCGAGCGCGAGCGCTACAAGCTGCCATATGGTGCGGTGATTTCCATCAAAGAGGGAGACAGGGTCGATCCGGGCGCAGTGGTTGCCAAGTGGGACCCGCACACTCACCCGATCGTTACCGAAATGAAGGGTACAGTGACCTTCGTCGGGATGGAGGAAGGCATCACCATCAAGCGCCAGACTGACGAGCTGACCGGTCTGACCAACATCGAGGTGATGGATCCGAAGGATCGTCCTGCCGCAGGCAAAGACATCCGTCCTGCAGTGAAGCTGGTCGATGCCAATGGCAAGGAACTGCTGCTGCCGGGTACGGACGTGCCGGCTCAGTACTTCCTGCCGGCTAACGCCTTGGTTGGTGTGGCTGACGGTGCCGAGGTGAACGTGGGTGACGTTATCGCCCGTATTCCTCAGGAAACCTCGAAGACCCGCGACATCACCGGTGGTCTGCCGCGGGTTGCCGACCTGTTCGAGGCCCGTCGTCCCAAGGAGCCCTCGATCCTGGCGGAAATCAGCGGCACCATCAGTTTCGGCAAGGAAACCAAGGGCAAGCGTCGCCTGGTAATCACTCCGACGGACGGTAGCGAGCCGTACGAGGAGCTGATTCCGAAGTGGCGCCACCTCAATGTCTTCGAAGGCGAACAGGTGAACCGCGGTGAGGTGATCTCGGACGGCCCGAGCAATCCGCACGACATTCTGCGCCTGCTGGGCGTCAGTGCGCTGGCCAAGTACATCGTCAACGAGATCCAAGACGTATATCGCCTGCAAGGGGTGAAGATCAACGACAAGCACATCGAGACCATCCTGCGTCAGATGCTGCGCAAGGTTGAGGTCACCGAGGTCGGCGACTCCAGCTTTATCAAGGGTGATCAGATGGAGCTGACCCAGGTGCTGGAGGAAAATGAACGTCTGGTTGTTGAGGACAAGTTCGTCTCCAAGTACGACCGCGTCCTGCTTGGTATTACCAAGGCGTCATTGTCCACGGAGTCCTTCATCTCGGCAGCTTCCTTCCAGGAGACCACCCGTGTCCTAACCGAAGCGGCGGTCACCGGCAAGCGCGACTATCTGCGTGGTTTGAAGGAAAACGTAGTCGTCGGTCGCCTGATTCCGGCCGGTACCGGTCTGGCTTATCACAGCGAGCGTAAGCGCAAGCGTGATGCCGAGAAGCCGGTTCGGGTGAGCGCAGAAGAGGTTGAAGCAGCCCTCACCGAAGCGCTGAACATCAGCGGCAATTGAGTGCCAAGGCCTGGGAGTGCTCCCGGGCCTTGCCTTGACGGGGGATGGCAGTCTCTTTAGACTTGTGCACCCCTAAATTTGGCAGGGCGGTCCGCTCTGCCATTTTGTTTATGTCGAAAGACAACAGTGGAGCTAGTAGATGGCAACTATCAACCAGCTGGTACGTCAGCCGCGCAAGCGCATGGTCGAAAAAAGCGACGTGCCTGCGCTGCAGAACTGCCCGCAGCGTCGTGGTGTGTGCACCCGCGTGTACACCACTACGCCGAAAAAACCGAACTCCGCACTGCGTAAGGTCTGTCGTGTGCGTCTGACCAATGGTTATGAAGTCACCTCCTACATCGGCGGTGAAGGTCACAACCTGCAGGAGCACAGCGTCGTTCTGATCCGCGGCGGTCGTGTGAAGGACCTTCCGGGTGTGCGTTATCACACCGTGCGCGGTTCCCTGGATACTTCCGGCGTTAAAGACCGTAAGCAGGGTCGTTCCAAGTACGGCGCCAAGCGTCCGAAGTAATCCAATTTTCTATTTATTGAGTCGATAAGAGTAAGGTCGGGCGTAACGGAATCGTTACCGTTCCGAGCTAACCTGAAGACCGTTTGAGGGCTTATCAATGCCAAGACGTCGTGTAGCAGCCAAGCGCGAGATTCTTGACGATCCGAAGTACGGCAGCCAGATCCTTGCCAAGTTCATGAACCACGTTATGGAAAGCGGCAAGAAAGCCGTTGCCGAGCGTATCGTGTACGGGGCACTAGAGAAAGTTAAAGAACGCAAGAACAGCGATCCCCTGGAACTCTTCGAAAAAGCACTCGACGCCATCGCTCCGCTGGTCGAAGTGAAGTCCCGCCGCGTAGGTGGCGCGACCTACCAGGTTCCGGTCGAAGTTCGTCCGTCCCGTCGCAATGCTCTGGCCATGCGTTGGCTGGTGGAGTCCGCCCGCAAACGTGGCGAGAAATCCATGGCCCTGCGTCTTGCCGGAGAGCTGCTCGACGCTGCCGAAGGCAAGGGCGCTGCTGTTAAGAAGCGTGAAGACGTGCACCGCATGGCAGAGGCGAACAAGGCCTTCTCGCACTATCGTTTCTAAGAAGCGCTTTCATCTAGCGAGGACCCTACCGTGGCCCGTACTACTCCAATCAACCGCTACCGCAATATCGGTATCTGCGCGCACGTGGATGCCGGTAAGACTACCACCACCGAGCGGATCCTGTTCTACACCGGCCTCAGTCACAAGATGGGTGAGGTGCACGACGGTGCTGCTACCACCGACTGGATGGTGCAGGAGCAGGAGCGTGGTATCACCATTACCTCCGCGGCGATCACTACCTTCTGGGAGGGTTCGCGCGGCCAGTACGACAAGTACCGCGTAAACGTGATCGATACCCCCGGTCACGTGGACTTCACCATTGAGGTGGAGCGCTCCCTGCGTGTGCTGGACGGTGCTGTCGTGGTGTTTTGTGGCACCTCCGGCGTTGAGCCGCAGTCCGAAACCGTATGGCGTCAGGCCAACAAGTACGGCGTTCCGCGTATCGTTTACGTGAACAAGATGGACCGTGCTGGCGCCAACTTCCTGCGCGTCGTCGCTCAAATCAAGAATCGCCTGGGGCACACCCCGGTTCCGGTTCAGCTGGCCATCGGTGCCGAGGATGACTTCCAGGGGCAGGTCGACCTGCTGAAGATGAAGGCCATCTACTGGAACGAAGACGACAAGGGTACTTCCTACCGTGAGGAAGAAATTCCTGCCGAGCTGGTGGACCTGGCCAACGAGTGGCGCAGCAACATGGTCGAGTCTGCTGCCGAGGCCAACGAAGAGCTGATGAACAAGTACCTGGAAGAGGGCGACCTGTCCGTCGAGGACATCAAGGCCGGCCTGCGTCAGCGTACCATCGCCTGCGAGATCGTTCCGGCGGTCTGCGGCTCCTCGTTCAAGAACAAGGGCGTGCCACTGGTTCTCGATGCGGTCATCGACTTCCTGCCGGCTCCGACCGAGATTCCGGCGATCCAGGGTATCCATCCGGATCACATCGATGAAGGTGACGAGGCGCCGAAAGACGAGCGTCATGCCGACGATAATGCGCCGTTCTCCGCGCTGGCGTTCAAGATCGCTACCGACCCGTTCGTCGGTACCTTGACCTTCGTACGCGTCTACTCGGGCGTTCTGGAGTCCGGTCAGTCGGTCATCAACTCCGTGAAGGGCAAGAAAGAGCGCGTTGGTCGTATGGTGCAGATGCACGCCAACCAGCGTGACGAGATCAAGGAGGTGCGCGCCGGCGACATCGCGGCCCTGATCGGCATGAAGGACGTCACTACTGGCGACACCCTGTGCGATCCGGAGCAGCCGATCGTCCTCGAGCGTATGGACTTCCCGGAGCCGGTTATTCACGTAGCCGTCGAGCCGAAGACCAAGGCTGACCAAGAGAAGATGGGCATCGCTCTGGGCAAGCTGGCCCAGGAAGACCCGTCGTTCCGCGTCAAGACCGACGAAGAGTCCGGCCAGACCATCATCGGTGGTATGGGTGAGCTGCACTTGGACATCATCGTCGACCGCATGAAGCGTGAGTTCGGCGTCGAGGCCAACATCGGCAAGCCGCAAGTGGCCTACCGCGAAACCATCTCCAAGGACAACGTCGAGATCGAAGGCAAGTTCGTTCGTCAGTCCGGTGGTCGCGGTCAGTTCGGTCATTGCTGGATTCGCTTCTCGGCTCCGGACGTGGACGAGAAGGGTAACATCACCGAAGGCCTGGTCTTCACCAACGAAGTCGTGGGTGGTGTGGTTCCGAAGGAATACATCCCGGCGATCCAGAAGGGTATCGAGGAGCAGATGAAGAACGGCGTCGTTGCCGGCTATCCGCTCATCGGCCTGAAGGCAACCGTGTTCGATGGTTCCTACCATGACGTCGACTCGAACGAGATGGCGTTCAAGATCGCTGCCTCGATGGCGACCAAGCAGCTGGCCCAGAAGGGCGGCGGCAAGGTCCTCGAGCCGATCATGAAGGTAGAGGTAGTGACTCCTGAGGATTACATGGGCGACGTGATGGGTGACCTGAACCGCCGTCGTGGTCTGATCCAGGGCATGGAAGACACCGTCTCCGGCAAGGTCATTCGCGCCGAGGTTCCGCTGGGCGAGATGTTTGGCTACGCTACCGACGTACGTTCCATGTCCCAGGGGCGCGCGAGCTACTCCATGGAATTCTCCAAATACGCCGAAGCTCCGTCGAACATCGTCGAAGCGCTGGTTAAAAAGCAAGCTTGATTCAGCCCTTTTAGCAAGAGGTTTACTGTCGTGGCTAAGGAAAAATTCGAACGTAACAAACCGCACGTCAACGTTGGCACCATCGGTCACGTGGACCATGGCAAGACCACTCTGACTGCCGCTCTGACCAAGGTTTGCGCCGAGACCTGGGGTGGTGCCGCTCGCGCCTTCGACCAGATCGACAATGCGCCGGAAGAGAAGGCTCGTGGTATCACCATCAATACCTCGCACGTAGAATACGACTCGGCGATCCGTCACTACGCTCACGTGGACTGCCCCGGTCACGCTGACTATGTGAAGAACATGATCACCGGTGCTGCTCAGATGGATGGCGCCATCCTGGTTTGCTCGGCTGCCGACGGCCCCATGCCGCAAACCCGCGAGCACATCCTGCTGTCCCGCCAAGTAGGCGTTCCCTACATCGTCGTGTTCCTGAACAAGGCCGACATGGTGGACGATGCCGAGCTGCTCGAGCTGGTTGAAATGGAGGTTCGCGATCTGCTGTCCACCTACGACTTCCCGGGCGACGACACTCCGATCGTCATCGGCTCCGCGCTGATGGCGCTGGAAGGCAAGGACGACAACGGTATCGGCGTTTCCGCTGTGCGCAAGCTGGTCGAGACTCTGGATAGCTATATCCCTGAGCCGGTGCGTGCCGTGGATCAGCCGTTCCTGATGCCGATCGAAGACGTGTTCTCCATTTCCGGCCGTGGCACCGTGGTGACCGGTCGTGTCGAGCGCGGCATCGTCAAGGTGGGCGAGGAAATCGAAATCGTCGGTATCCGTCCGACCACCAAGACCACCTGCACTGGCGTGGAAATGTTCCGTAAGCTGCTCGACGAGGGGCGTGCTGGTGAGAACATTGGCGCCCTGCTGCGCGGTACCAAGCGTGAGGACGTCGAGCGCGGCCAGGTTCTGGCCAAGCCGGGCACCATCAAGCCGCACACCAAGTTCGAGGCTGAAGTGTACGTGCTGTCCAAGGAAGAAGGTGGTCGTCACACCCCGTTCTTCAAGGGCTATCGTCCGCAGTTCTACTTCCGTACCACCGACGTGACCGGCAACTGCGAGCTGCCGGAAGGCGTCGAAATGGTAATGCCGGGTGACAACATCAAGATGACCGTCACCCTGATCGCTCCGATCGCTATGGAAGACGGCCTGCGCTTCGCCATCCGCGAAGGCGGTCGTACCGTCGGCGCCGGTGTGGTTGCCAAAATCATCGAGTAATCGGTGAGCTGTAAGAAAAGCCCCTTCGGGGGCTTTTTCTATTTATTGGTCATTTATTGACACCCTGGGGGGGCATCCGTACAATTACGCCTCCTTTTATCGGGCGTATTTTCGCCTGGTAAGGACGGCAACTTCGAGTCTGAGGTCAAAATGCAAAACCAACAAATCCGTATTCGGTTGAAGGCTTTTGACCATCGCCTGATTGATCAATCTACCCAGGAAATCGTGGAAACCGCGAAACGTACTGGTGCTCAGGTGCGTGGTCCGATTCCTCTGCCTACCCGCAAAGAGCGGTACACCGTACTGATCTCTCCGCACGTCAACAAAGACGCGCGCGATCAGTATGAGATTCGTACCCATAAGCGCGTGCTGGACATTGTTCAGCCCACCGACAAGACCGTCGATGCGCTGATGAAGCTTGATCTGGCGGCTGGCGTGGAAGTGCAGATCAGCCTCGGCTAAGACCTGTTAGGTTTTGGTCGTGTAACGCTCTGAAATGGGCGGCCATAGCGGGTGAAAGCCCCGTACACTCATGAGGTTTAACAACATGACTATTGGTGTAGTCGGTCGTAAGTGCGGTATGACCCGCATTTTCACCGAAGAGGGTGTCTCCATTCCGGTTACGGTCATCGAGATCGAGCCGAATCGCGTGACCCAATTCAAAACCGAAGAGAGCGACGGTTATCGCGCTGTGCAGGTCACGGTCGGCGAGCGTCGTGCTTCTCGCGTGACCAAGGCGCAAGCCGGTCACTTTGCCAAGGCCAACGTCGCTGCAGGTCGTGGCGTCTACGAGTTCCGCCTCGAAGAGGGCGAATTCCAGGCTGGCGATCTGATCAAGGCGGAGATTTTCCAGGCGGGTCAGCTGGTGGATGTCACCGGCCAGTCCAAGGGTAAAGGCTATGCCGGTACCATCAAGCGCTGGAACTTCCGTGGCCAGGACAACAGTCACGGCAACTCCGTTTCTCACCGTGTTCCAGGTTCCATCGGCCAGTGCCAGACTCCTGGTCGTGTGTTCAAGGGCAAAAAGATGTCCGGTCACTTGGGCGCTGAGCGCGTGACTGTGCAGTCCCTGGAAGTTGTGCGTGTCGATGCTGAGCGTAATCTGCTGCTGGTTAAGGGTGCCGTTCCTGGCGCTACCGGTGGTGACGTGCTCGTGCGTCCGGCTGCCAAGGCTCGCGGTTAAGAGGGGAGTGCTGAGATGCAATTGAATGTGAATGGCGCTCAGGCGATCGAAGTCTCCGAGCGCACCTTTGGCGGCGAGTTCAACGAAACCCTCGTTCACCAGGCGGTTGTTGCTTACATGGCTGGCGCTCGTCAGGGTAGCAAGCAGCAGAAGAACCGTTCCGACGTCTCCGGTGGCGGCAAGCGCCCCTGGCGTCAGAAGGGCACCGGCCGCGCTCGCGCCGGTACCACTCGCGGCCCGATCTGGCGTGGCGGTGGTGTGACCTTCGCCGCTCGTCCGCAGAACCATGAGCAAAAGCTCAACAAGAAGATGTACCGTGCCGCCCTGCGCTCCATTCTGAGCGAACTGGTGCGTCAGGATCGTCTGGTTGTCGTTGAGGACTTCGTTGTCGATGCGCCGAAGACCAAGGCCCTGGTGAGCAAGCTGGGTAGCCTGGGTCTGAATGACGTGCTGATCGTGTCCGATGCCGTCGATCAAAACCTGTATCTGGCTGCGCGCAACCTGCCGCACGTCGATGTGCGTGATGTCCAAGGTTCCGATCCGGTCAGCCTGATCGCATACGACAAGGTGCTGGTCACCGTGTCGGCTGTGAAGAAATTCGAGGAGCTGCTGGGATGAACCAGGAACGCGTATTCAAAGTGCTGCTTGGTCCGCACATCTCCGAGAAAGCCACTGGGCTGGCGGACAGCAAGAGCCAATTCGTTTTCAAGGTTGCCACTGATGCAACCAAGCTGGAAATCAAGAAGGCCGTCGAAAGCCTGTTCAACGTGAAGGTCGCTCGCGTCACCACCCTGAATGTACAGGGCAAGACCAAGCGTACTGCTCGCGGTCTGGGCAAGCGCAACGACTGGAAGAAGGCTTATGTAGCCCTTCAGCCGGGTCAAGATCTCGATTTCGCCAGCAGCGCTGAGTAAAGGGGTGCATCATGGCAATCGTTAAATGCAAACCGACTTCCGCTGGCCGCCGTTTCGTGGTCAAGGTGGTCAACCAGGAGCTGCACAAAGGCGCTCCTTACGCACCGCTGGTGGAGAAGAAGTCCAAGACCGGTGGTCGTAACAACAATGGCCGCATCACCACTCGTCATATCGGCGGTGGCCACAAGCAGCACTATCGCCTAGTCGATTTCCGTCGCAACAAGGATGGCATCCCAGCCACCGTCGAGCGCATCGAATACGACCCGAACCGTACCGCACACATCGCGCTGCTGAAGTACGCCGATGGCGAGCGTCGCTACATCATCGCGCCGAAGGGCGTGGCTGCGGGCGATCAGCTGGTTTCCGGGGTCAACGCTCCGATCAAGGCTGGTAACACCCTGCCGCTGCGTAACATTCCGGTCGGCTCCACCATCCATGGTGTCGAACTCAAACCGGGCAAAGGCGCCCAAATCGCTCGCTCTGCAGGGGCTTCGGTCCAGCTGGTTGCGCGCGAAGGCGCTTACGTGACTCTGCGTCTGCGCTCTGGCGAAATGCGCAAAGTGCTGGCTGAGTGCCGTGCGACTCTCGGCGAGGTGTCCAACTCCGAGCACAGCTTGCGCTCGCTTGGTAAGGCTGGTGCCAAACGCTGGAAGGGTATTCGTCCGACCGTTCGTGGCGTGGCGATGAACCCGGTCGATCACCCCCATGGTGGTGGTGAAGGTCGTACCTCCGGTGGTCGTCATCCGGTGTCGCCGTGGGGCTTCCCGACTAAGGGCGCGAAGACTCGCACTAACAAGCGCACCGATAACATGATCGTCCGTCGTCGCAAGTAACTAGAGGGATACGACAGTGCCGCGTTCTCTGAAAAAAGGTCCTTTTATCGATCTTCACCTACTGAAGAAGGTCGAAGCGGCGGTGGAAAAGAACGATCGCAAGCCGGTTAAGACCTGGTCGCGCCGTTCCATGATCCTGCCGCAGATGGTTGGTTTGACCATTGCTGTGCATAACGGTCGTCAGCATGTTCCGGTTCTCGTGAATGAGGACATGGTCGGCCACAAACTCGGCGAGTTCGCTGCTACCCGCACCTATCGTGGGCATGCTGCGGACAAGAAAGGCAAACGCTAAGGGGTAAGGAAAGATGGAAGTAGCCGCTAAGTTGTCGGGCGCTCGCATCTCCGCCCAGAAAGCCCGCCTGGTCGCCGACCAGATCCGTGGGAAGAAGGTGGGCGACGCGCTCAACCTCCTGGCTTTCAGCAGCAAGAAAGCCGCCGAGATCATGAAGAAAGTGCTGGAGTCGGCCGTCGCCAACGCTGAGCACAATGAAGGTGCCGACGTGGACGATCTGAAGGTCTCCACTGTCTTCGTCAACGAAGGCCGTTCGCTCAAGCGCATCATGCCGCGCGCCAAGGGTCGTGCTGATCGCATCGTCAAGCGGTCTTGCCATATCACTGTCAAGGTTGCGGACAAGTAACGGAGTCGATCAGATGGGTCAGAAAGTACATCCCGTTGGCATCCGCCTGGGAATCGTCAAGGAGCACACCTCCGTCTGGTATGCAGACAAGCGTCAGTACGCTGATTATCTGCTGGCAGACCTGAAGGTTCGTGAGTATCTCCAGGACAAACTAAAAAGCGCGTCCGTGAGTCGTATCGACATCGCTCGTCCGGCTCAGACCGCACGCATCACCATCCATACCGCTCGTCCCGGCATTGTGATCGGCAAGAAGGGCGAGGATGTTGAGAAGCTGCGTCAGGACCTGACCAAGCAAATGGGTGTGCCGGTGCACATCAACATCGAAGAGATCCGCAAGCCGGAGCTCGACGGTATGCTGGTTGCGCAGAGCGTAGCTCAGCAGCTTGAGCGTCGCGTTATGTTCCGTCGTGCTATGAAGCGCGCCGTGCAGAACGCCATGCGCATTGGTGCCAAGGGCATCAAGATTCAGGTGAGCGGTCGTCTGGGTGGTGCTGAAATCGCCCGTACCGAGTGGTATCGCGAAGGCCGTGTGCCTCTGCACACCCTGCGTGCCGATATCGACTATGCCACCTATGAAGCGCACACCACCTACGGTGTGATCGGCGTCAAGGTTTGGATCTTCAAAGGCGAGGTCATCGGTGGCCGCCAGGAAGAGCTCAAGCCTCAAGCGCCCGCTCCTCGTAAAGCTGCTAAGAAATAAGGGGTACGCCAAATGTTGCAACCAAAGCGTACGAAGTTCCGCAAGCAGATGACCGGCCACAACCGCGGCCTGGCTCAGCGCGGTAGCAAGGTCAGCTTCGGCGAGTTCGCTCTGAAGTCCGTGAGCCGTGGTCGTCTCACCGCACGTCAAATCGAAGCTGCACGTCGTGCACTCACTCGTCACGTTAAGCGTGGCGGCAAGATCTGGATCCGCGTTTTCCCCGACAAGCCGGTTACCAAGAAGCCCCTCGAAGTGCGTATGGGTAAAGGTAAGGGCGGCGTCGAGTACTGGGTAGCCCAGATTCAGCCGGGCAAGGTGCTCTACGAGATCGAGGGCGTTTCCGAAGAGCTGGCGCGTGAGGCATTCGCCCTGGCTGCTGCAAAGCTGCCGCTCGCCACCACTTTTGTTAAGCGGACGGTGATGTGATGAAAGCGAATGAACTTCGTGAAAAATCAGTGGAGCAGCTGAACGAGCAACTGCTCGGCCTGCTGCGTGACCAGTTCAATCTGCGTATGCAGAAGGCAACTGGCCAGTTGGGGCAGACTCACCTGCTCTCGCAAGTGAAGCGCGATATCGCTCGCGTTAAGACTGTGCTCAACCAGCAAGCAGGTAAGTGATCATGGCTGAAGCTCAGAAAAACGTTCGCACGCTGACCGGCCGTGTTGTCAGCGACAAAATGGACAAGACCATCACCGTCCTGATTGAGCGCCGCGTTAAGCACCCGATCTACGGTAAATACGTTAAGCGTTCGACCAAGCTGCACGCTCACGACGAAACCAACCAGTGCCGCATGGGTGACCTCGTCACCATTCGTGAGACCCGTCCGCTGGCCAAGACTAAGTCCTGGATGCTGGTGGAAGTCGTCGAGCGCGCGGTGGAAGTCTAAGAGACTAAGGGTCGGAGAAAGTTATGATTCAGACTCAATCCATGCTCGATGTGGCCGACAACAGCGGTGCCCGTCGCGTCATGTGCATTAAGGTGCTCGGCGGTTCGCATCGTCGTTACGCTGGCATTGGTGACATCATCAAGGTGACCGTGAAGGAAGCAATTCCGCGCGGCAAGGTGAAAAAGGGCCAGGTGATGACCGCTGTCGTGGTTCGCACCAAGCACGGCGTACGCCGTCCCGATGGTTCCATCATCCGCTTCGATGGCAATGCTGCGGTTCTGCTGAACAACAAGCAGGAGCCGATCGGCACTCGTATCTTCGGGCCAGTGACTCGTGAGCTTCGTTCCGAGAAGTTCATGAAGATCGTTTCGCTCGCCCCCGAAGTGCTGTAAGGAGAAGCCGTCATGCAAAAGATTCGTCGTGACGACGAGATCATCGTCATCGCCGGCAAAGACAAGGGCAAGCGCGGCAAGGTGCTCAAGGTCCTCGCTGACGACCGTCTGGTCGTCGGTGGGATCAACCTGGTGAAGCGCCATACCAAGCCGAACCCGATGCTGGGCGTACAAGGCGGTATCGTCGAGAAAGAAGCGCCGTTGCACGTTTCGAACGTTGCAATCTTCAATTCTGAAACCAACAAGGCTGATCGCGTTGGCTTCAAAGTCGAAGACGGCAAAAAAATTCGTGTCTTCAAGTCCACCCAGAAGCCGGTTGGCGCTTGAGAATCATAGGTAAAACACCATGGCACGACTGAAAGAGATTTACCGGAAGGAAATCGCGCCCAAGCTGAAGGAAGAACTGAAGCTTGCGAATGTGATGGAAATTCCGCGCATCACTAAAATCACCCTGAACATGGGTTTGGGCGAGGCGGTCGGTGACAAGAAAGTCATCGAGCATGCTGTTGCCGATCTGGAAAAGATCACCGGTCAGAAGCCGGTCGTGACCTACGCTCGCAACTCCATCGCTGGTTTCAAGATCCGCGAAGGCTGGCCGATCGGTGTCAAGGTGACTCTGCGTCATGATCGGATGTACGAATTCCTGGATCGTCTGCTCTCCATCTCCCTGCCGCGCGTGCGTGACTTCCGCGGCCTGAATGCCAAGTCCTTCGATGGACGTGGCAACTACAGCATGGGTGTCAAGGAGCAGATCATCTTCCCGGAGATCGATTACGACAAGATTGATGCGCTGCGTGGTCTAGATATCACTCTGACCACCACTGCCCGTACGGATGATGAAGGTCGTGCTCTGCTGCGCGCCTTCAACTTCCCGTTCCGCAACTGATTGGAGTAGGAAATGGCCAAACAGAGCATGAAAAACCGTGAGCTGAAGCGTCAGCAAACGGTCGCCAAGTACGCCAAGAAGCGTGCCGAGCTGAAGGCTATCATTGCCAACCCGAACTCCACTCCGGAGCAGCGTTGGGAAGCTCAGATCGCCCTGCAGAAGCAGCCGCGTGATGCCAGCGCCTCTCGCTTGCGCAATCGCTGCCGTCTGACCGGGCGTCCGCATGGCGTGTACCGCAAGTTCGGTCTGTCCCGTAACATGCTGCGTCAAGCAGCCATGCGTGGCGACGTACCGGGCCTGGTCAAGGCCAGCTGGTAAGCCTATCGATCGCGCTAGCGGGAGAGTCTTCTCTCGATTCCGTAGATCATGAATCAAGCCCCTTTTGGGGCTTGATTCGTTTTTGAGCAGTCTCTAGAATGACCGGCTCTCCTGAGCCTGGGCTTCTTGCTCGGTGTTCGGGAACATAGGCCGTAAGGCTTCCTTTTAGTATCAGGAGCAATTAGCCCATGAGTATGCAGGACCCGTTAGCGGACATGCTAACTCGTATCCGTAATGCCCAGATGGCTGAGAAGACCGTGGTAAGCATGCCGTCTTCCAAGCTGAAGGTGGCAGTAGCCAGCGTTCTCAAAAACGAAGGCTACATTTCGGATTACCAGGTCAGCAGCGATGCCAAGCCGCAGCTGTCCATCGAGCTGAAGTATTTCGAAGGCCGCCCGGTCATCGAAGAGCTGAAGCGCGTCAGTCGTCCTGGCCTGCGCCAGTACAAGTCCGTCGATCAGCTGCCGAAAGTGCGTGGTGGCCTGGGCGTTTCGATTGTCTCCACCAACAAAGGTGTGATGACTGATCGTGCTGCTCGCGCTGCTGGCGTTGGTGGCGAAGTGCTCTGCACTGTGTTCTAAGGGGGGGATAAGCATGTCTCGCGTTGCTAAGAACCCCGTCAAGCTGCCAGCTGGCGTTGAGGTCAAACTGGCCGGTCAGCAGCTTTCCGTGAAGGGTGCTAAAGGGGCTCTCGAGCTCAAAGTGCATTCGTCCGTTGAGGTCATCCATGATGCTGGTGAGCTGCGTTTCGCCGCGCGCAATGGGGATCAGCAGAACAAGGCCATGGCCGGTACCACCCGCGCACTGGTCAACAACATGGTGATCGGCGTCAGTCAAGGCTTCGAACGTAAGCTCCAGCTGGTCGGCGTTGGTTACAAGGCGCAAGCCAAAGGTCAAGTGCTGTCCCTGGCTCTCGGCTTCTCGCACCCGGTCGATTACGAGTTGCCGCAAGGCATTACCGCTGAGACTCCCAGCCAGACCGATATCCTGATCAAGGGTATCGACAAGCAGCTGGTCGGTCAGGTCGCGGCTGAAATTCGCGACTTCCGTCCGCCGGAGCCTTACAAAGGTAAGGGCGTGCGTTACGCCGACGAAGTCGTTCTTCGTAAAGAAGCTAAGAAGAAGTAGGGCATAGCAAATGAGCGTAAAGAAAGAAACTCGTCTGCGTCGCGCTCGCAAGGCACGCCTGAAAATGCGCGAGCTGGAAGCCGTACGCCTCTGCGTGTACCGCTCTTCCCAGCACATTTACGCCCAGGTCATTTCGGCCGACGGCGGCAAGGTTCTGGCTTCTGCCTCGACCTTGGACAAAGAACTGCGTGATGGTGCCACCGGCAACGTCGACGCGGCCAAGAAGGTCGGTCAGCTAGTGGCTGAGCGTGCGAAAGCGGCTGGTGTCACCCAGGTGGCATTCGATCGTTCTGGCTTCAAGTACCACGGTCGTGTCAAGGCACTGGCCGATGCTGCTCGTGAAGGCGGGCTGGAGTTCTAAGTTATGGCAAATAACGAGCAAAAGCGCGACGAAGGCTACATCGAGAAGCTGGTCCAGGTTAATCGCGTTGCCAAGACCGTGAAGGGCGGCCGTATCTTCACCTTCACCGCGCTGACCGTGGTCGGTGATGGCAAGGGGCGCGTGGGTTTCGGTCGTGGCAAGTCCCGCGAAGTCCCGGCGGCCATTCAGAAGGCCATGGAAGCCGCGCGTCGCAACATGATTCAGGTGGATCTGAACGGATCCACTCTGCAATACCCGATCAAGTCCGCCCATGGCGCCTCCAAGGTGTTCATGCAGCCTGCTTCCGAAGGTACCGGCATCATCGCCGGTGGTGCTATGCGCGCCGTCCTTGAGGTCGCCGGTGTGCAGAACGTTCTGGCCAAGTGCTACGGCTCTACCAATCCGGTGAACGTGGTTTATGCCACCTTCAAAGGGCTGAAGAGCATGCAGTCTCCTGACTCCGTAGCAGCCAAGCGTGGCAAGAGCGTCGAGGAGATTCTCTGATCATGGCAACTGTTAAAGTCACTCTGGTCAAGAGCCTGAATGGCCGTTTGGCCAACCACAAGGCCTGTGTCAAGGGGCTCGGGCTGCGCCGTATCGGTCATACCGTCGAGGTTCAGGATACTCCCGAAAATCGTGGCATGATCAACAAGGCCAACTACCTTCTGCGTGTGGAGGGTTAATTCATGAAACTGAACGATCTGCGTTCCGCGCCGGGTTCCCGTCGCGAAAAGCTCCGTCCCGGTCGTGGTATCGGTAGCGGCCTGGGCAAGACCGGTGGCCGCGGCCACAAGGGTCAGACTTCCCGCTCCGGCGGCAAGATCGCTCCCGGGTTCGAGGGTGGCCAGCAGCCGCTGCACCGTCGCCTCCCGAAGTTTGGCTTCACCTCCCTGAAGGCTCTGGATCGCGCTGAAGTGCGTACCTCCGAGCTGGCGAAGGTAGAAGGCGACGTCGTGACCCTGCAAGCGCTTAAAGATGCCAATCTGATCAATCAGAACGTACAGCGCGTGAAGGTCATGCTGTCCGGTGAGGTTGGGCGGGCTGTCACTCTGAAAGGAATCGCCGCCACCAAGGGTGCGCGTGCGGCCATCGAAGCAGCTGGCGGTAAAATCGAGGACTAAATGGCTAAGCAAGGTGCTCTCTCCGCACTCAGCAATGGCGGATTGTCCGAGCTCTGGGCTCGACTGCGTTTCCTATTCCTAGCGATCATCGTCTATCGGATAGGGGCTCATATCCCAGTGCCCGGAATCAATCCCGACCGGCTGGCGGAACTGTTCCAGCAGAATGAGGGGACCATTCTTAGTCTGTTCAACATGTTCTCCGGCGGGGCGCTGGAGCGGATGAGCATCTTCGCGCTTGGGATCATGCCGTATATCTCGGCCTCGATCATCATGCAGTTGATGACTGCAGTTAGTCCGCAGCTGGAGCAGTTGAAGAAGGAGGGGGAGGCTGGCCGTCGAAAGATCAGCCAGTACACCCGCTACGGCACTCTGGCGCTCGCTGTCGTTCAAGCTGTCGGTATGTCCGTTGGCCTGGCGAGCCAGGGTGTGGCCTTCTCCACTGACTTCGGTTTCTACTTCGTAGCTGTGGCCACATTCGTGGCCGGGGCTATGTTCATGATGTGGCTGGGTGAGCAGATCACTGAGCGTGGCATAGGTAATGGTATTTCCATGCTTATCTTCTCTGGCATCGTGGCTGGTCTTCCGGCGGCGATCGGGCAGTCTTTCGAGTCTGCCCGCCAGGGAGACATCAATATCATTGCTCTGCTCGCTGTGGCTCTGCTCGCTGTGGCTATCATCGGTTTCGTGGTTTTTGTCGAGCGTGGTCAGCGTCGTATTGCGGTGCACTACGCTAAGCGTCAGCAGGGTCGAAAGGTCTTCGCTGCTCAGACCAGCCACCTGCCGTTGAAAGTGAATATGGCTGGCGTCATTCCGGCTATTTTCGCCAGCAGCATCCTGCTGTTTCCCGCCTCGCTAGGTTCTTGGTTCGGTCAGTCGCAGGGCATGGGCTGGTTGCAAGATCTTGCCCAAGCCATTGCTCCCGGGCAGCCGTTGAACATTCTTCTTTTCAGTGCGGGAATCATTTTCTTCTGCTTCTTCTATACGGCATTGATGTTCAATCCGAAGGACGTTGCGGAGAATCTGAAGAAGTCTGGTGCCTTTATTCCGGGTATCCGTCCTGGTGAACAATCGGCCCGCTATATCGATGGTGTGCTGACTCGTCTGACCATGTTCGGTGCTCTTTACATGACGGCCGTATGCCTGTTTCCCCAGTTCCTGGTGGTTGCAGCCAACGTACCGTTCTACCTTGGCGGGACCTCGTTGCTGATCGTGGTCGTGGTTGTTATGGACTTCATGTCGCAAGTACAATCGCACCTCGTTTCGCACCAGTACGAATCCCTGATGAAGAAAGCCAATCTGAAGGGTTACGGCAGCGGCATGCTCCGCTGAAGTGCGCCCATAAGGTTCGAGGAGTTGGTGATGAAAGTTCGTGCATCGGTGAAGAAGCTGTGCCGTAACTGCAAGATCATCCGTCGCGACGGTATCGTTCGCGTGATCTGCAGCGCGGAGCCGCGTCACAAGCAGCGCCAAGGCTGAGTGTGATTCGCGCGTAATGAACCCGGCAGCTAGTGTGCTGTCGGGTTGATTCTTTATTACTACAGCGCTATTATCCCGCGCCCTATTTCTTGGCTTCCAGGGTGTGGGTAGCTGTCAATTGGAGTTCCACTGAATGGCCCGTATTGCAGGCGTCAACATTCCAGATAACAAGCATACTGTTATCTCGCTGACCTACATCTACGGTGTTGGTCGCACCCGTGCACAGGCTATCTGTGCCGCTGCCGGCGTCAACCCGGCAGTCAAAATCAAGGATCTTTCCGACGAGCAGGTCGAGCAACTGCGTAGCGAAGTCGCCAAGTTCACCACCGAGGGTGACCTGCGCCGCGAAATCAACATGAAGATCAAGCGCTTGATGGATCTGGGCTGCTACCGCGGTCTGCGTCACCGTCGTGGCCTGCCGGTTCGCGGCCAGCGTACCAAAACCAACGCGCGTACCCGCAAGGGCCCGCGTAAGCCGATCCGCAAGTAATCGCATTCGCGAATCGACAGGAATCTGATCATGGCAAAACCTGCTGCTCGTCCTCGTAAAAAAGTCAAAAAGACAGTGGTTGATGGGATCGCCCATATCCACGCGTCTTTTAACAACACCATCGTGACCATCACTGACCGTCAGGGCAATGCTCTGTCGTGGGCTACCTCTGGTGGCTCCGGCTTCCGTGGCTCGCGCAAAAGCACCCCGTTCGCTGCTCAGGTTGCAGCTGAGCGCGCTGGCCAAGCTGCTCTGGAATACGGTCTGAAGAACCTCGACGTAAACGTCAAGGGGCCCGGCCCGGGTCGCGAGTCCGCCGTGCGTGCTTTGAACGCCTGTGGCTATAAAATCGCCAGCATCACTGACGTGACGCCCATCCCGCACAACGGGTGCCGTCCGCCGAAGAAGCGTCGCGTGTAATAGGAGACAGTAAGAAATGGCTCGTTACATTGGTCCCAAATGCAAACTGTCTCGTCGTGAAGGTACCGATCTCTTCCTGAAGAGTGGTGCTCGCGCGCTCGAATCCAAGTGCAACGTCGAAAGTGCTCCTGGCCAGCATGGCCAGCGTCGCGGTCGTCTTTCCGACTACGGCACCCAGCTGCGTGAAAAGCAGAAAGTCCGTCGTATCTATGGCGTCCTCGAGCGTCAGTTCAGCGGCTACTACAAAGAAGCTGCCAGCCGCAAAGGCGCTACCGGCGAAAACCTGCTTCAGCTGCTGGAATGCCGTCTGGACAACGTTGTCTACCGCATGGGCTTCGGCTCCACCCGTGCAGAGTCCCGTCAGCTGGTTTCTCACAAAGCGATCACCGTTAACGGTCAAACTGTCAATGTCCCGTCCTATCAGCTGAAGGCTGGTGATGTGGTTGCCGTCCGCGAGAAAGCCAAGAACCAGCTGCGTATCGCCCAGGCTCTGGAGCTGTGTGCGCAGCGCGGCCGCGTTGAGTGGGTTGAAGTGGACGCAGAGAAGAAGAGCGGCGTGTTCAAGAACGTGCCTGCTCGTAGCGACCTGTCTGCCGACATCAACGAAAACCTGATTGTCGAGCTCTACTCCAAGTAAGGGCTAGAAAATAGGTGTATCCATGCAGAGTTCGGTAAATGAGTTTCTGACCCCCCGTCACATCGATGTGCAGGCGGTCAGTCCGACCCGCGCCAAGATCACGCTCGAGCCTCTCGAGCGTGGCTTTGGCCATACCTTGGGCAACGCGCTGCGTCGCATCCTGTTGTCCTCCATGCCTGGCTGTGCAGTGGTCGAGGCCGAAATCGATGGTGTGCTTCATGAGTACAGCGCCATCGAAGGTGTTCAGGAAGATGTGATTGAAATCCTGCTCAACCTGAAAGGCCTGGCTATCAAGCTGCACGGCCGTGACGAAGTAACGCTGAACCTGAGCAAGAGTGGTTCGGGCGTGGTCACCGCTGCCGATATTCAGCTGGATCATGATGTCGAAATCGTCAATGGCGACCACGTGATTGCCAATCTGGCGGACAACGGCACGCTGAACATGAAGCTCAAGGTGGCTCGTGGTCGTGGCTATGAGCCCGCCGACGCGCGCCAGAGTGATGAGGACGAGAGTCGCAGCATCGGTCGTCTGCAGCTGGACGCCTCCTTCAGCCCGGTCCGCCGTGTTGCTTACGTGGTGGAAAACGCCCGTGTCGAGCAGCGCACCAACCTGGACAAGCTGGTCATTGACCTGGAAACCAACGGTACTTTGGATCCTGAAGAGGCCATCCGTCGTGCCGCGACCATTCTGCAGCAGCAGTTGGCCGCGTTCGTCGACCTCAAGGGTGATACTGCACCGGTGGTGGTCGAGCAGGAGGACGAGATCGATCCCATCCTGCTGCGCCCTGTCGATGATTTGGAACTGACCGTTCGTTCGGCCAACTGCCTCAAGGCGGAGAACATCTACTATATCGGTGACCTAATTCAGCGCACCGAGGTTGAGCTGTTGAAGACTCCTAACTTGGGCAAGAAGTCCCTGACCGAAATCAAGGACGTTTTGGCTTCCCGTGGTCTGTCCCTCGGTATGCGCCTCGACAACTGGCCGCCGGCAAGTCTGAAGAAAGACGATAAGGCTACGGCCTGATCGTCATCATCACCGAACGAATAAGTTTGGTAAGGAATTGAACCATGCGTCATCGTAAAAGTGGCCGTCACCTGAGCCGCACCAGCGCACACCGCAAGGCCATGTTCCAGAACATGGCAGTGTCGCTGTTCGAGCACGAACTGATCAAAACCACCCTGCCGAAGGCCAAGGAGCTGCGTCGCGTTGCTGAGCCGCTGATCACCCTGGCCAAGGAAGACAGCGTCGCCAATCGCCGTTTGGCTTTCGATCGTACTCGCTCGAAAGCCGCTGTGGGCAAGCTGTTCAACGATCTCGGTAAGCGTTATGCCAATCGTCAAGGCGGCTATCTGCGCATCCTGAAGTGCGGTTTCCGCGCCGGCGACAACGCCCCTATGGCTTACGTCGAGCTGGTTGACCGTCCGGTTGCCGGTCAGGTCGAAGCGGCTGCAGAGTAAGATCTGCAGGTGAAAAAGACCGAGCCCTCAGGCTCGGTTTTTTTATGCCATAAAGATTTGGTTTCTTTTATCCCCCCGCAGACTCTTTGCCCCTCAGTGTTGTGCCTTGAGCGTACTACTGCTTCTCTACCTAGGAATGTATCAGCCCCAGGGTATTGAATTTCGCCAGGCCCGCATTCCGGTCGGGCCTGTTCGACAGGTGATCTCTCTTGCAGGCCGTTACAGCCTCCCGTCTTTTTCCAGCAATGGTTTGAGAAACTGACCGGTATAGGAATGGGGTATCGCGGCCACTTCTTCCGGCGTGCCGTTGGCTATGATTTGTCCACCACGAGATCCTCCCTCCGGCCCCAGGTCGACCAGCCAATCGGCAGTCTTGATCACGTCCAGATTGTGCTCGATCACGACCACGGTGTTGCCGTGGTTGCGCAGGCGATGCAGTACGTCCAGGAGTTGCTGGATATCGGAGAAGTGCAACCCTGTGGTCGGTTCATCGAGAATGTACAGGGTCTTGCCCGTGTCGCGCTTGGATAGTTCTCGCGATAGCTTGACCCGCTGGGCCTCTCCCCCCGACAGAGTCGTAGCGCTTTGGCCGAGCTTGATATAGGCGAGGCCTACATCGATCAGCGTTTGCAGTTTGCGGGCGATGACGGGGATTGGATCGAACAGCTCGCGGGCTTCCTCGATGGTCATTTCCAAGACTTCGTGGATGTTCTTCCCCTTGTACTTCACTTCCAGCGTTTCCCGGTTGTAGCGTTTGCCCTTGCATACGTCGCAGGGCACGTAGATATCCGGGAGGAAATGCATCTCCACCTTGATCACGCCATCGCCCTGGCAGGCCTCACAGCGTCCGCCTTTGACGTTGAAGGAGAACCGTCCCGGACCGTAACCACGCGAGCGCGATTCGGGCACTCCGGCGAACAGCTCCCGAATCGGTGTGAATAGACCGGTATAGGTTGCTGGGTTGGAGCGCGGCGTGCGACCTATGGGGCTCTGGTCGATATCCACTACTTTGTCCAGGTGCTGCAGGCCGTCGCAGGTGTCATGGGGCGCTACCTCCATTGAGGAGGCATTGTTCAGCGTATTGGCGGCCAGTGGAAAGAGGGTGTTGTTGATGAGCGTCGATTTGCCGGAGCCGGATACACCGGTAATACAGGTCAGGAGGCCCAGCGGTATTTCCAGGTTGACGTTCTGCAGGTTGTTGCCGCGGGCTCCCTTGAGCTTGAGCAGCTTCTTCGGGTCGCGTTGCGTCCGCTCTGCGGGATAGCGGATCTTCTCCCGGCCGGAGAGATACTGGCCAGTGAGAGACACGGGATGCGCCATTATCTCGCCGGGAGTCCCTTCGGCGACGACCTGGCCGCCATGTACGCCAGCGCCAGGCCCGATGTCCACCACGTAGTCGGCCAGGCGAATGGCGTCCTCGTCGTGCTCCACCACGATGACCGTATTGCCGAGATCACGCAGGCGGGTGAGGGTGCTGAGCAGGCGTTCGTTGTCGCGCTGGTGAAGGCCGATAGAAGGCTCGTCGAGGATATACATGACGCCGACCAGGCCTGCTCCGATCTGGCTGGCCAGGCGTATCCGCTGCGCCTCGCCACCGGACAGCGTGTCGGCGCTCCGGTCCAGGGTCAGGTAATCTAGGCCGACGTTGACCAAAAATTGCAGGCGTTCGCGGATCTCTTTCAGAATCTTCGCGGCGATTTCGCCACGGCGACCGCTCAGCGAGAGGTTTTCGAAGTAACCGCAGGCATCGCCTACCGGCATGGCGGTGACCCCGGGCAAGGTCTTGTCGCTTACCCAGACATGCCTGGCCTCGCGCCGCAGTCGCGTACCGCGGCAGTCGGGACAGGGCTGGGTGCTGAGCAGCTTGGCCAAATCCTCACGTACGCTGTTCGATTCGGTCTCTCGGTAGCGCCGTTCCAGATTGGGAATGATACCCTCGAAGGGATGCGGCCGGGTAACGATATCTCCGCGGTCGTTGAGATAGCGGAAATCGATGTTCTCCCGGCCACTGCCGTAGAGCAGGGCTTTCTGATGCTCTGGCGAGAGTTGTCCGAATGGGACATTCAGGTCGAAGCCATAGTGCGCCGACAACGAGCCGAGCATTTGGAAGTAGTAGACGTTGCGTCGGTCCCACCCGCGGATCGCGCCCTCGGCCAGGGTCAGCTCGCCGTTCACCAGGCGCTTGGCGTCGAAGAACTGCTTGACCCCGAGGCCGTCGCAGGTGGGGCAGGCGCCGGCCGGGTTGTTGAAGGAGAACAGCTTGGGTTCAAGCTCGCTGATGGAGTGGCCGCAGACCGGGCAGGCGAAGCGTGCCGAGAAGATCAGCTCCTCCGCTTCCTCGTCGTCGTCCATGGGAGTGACCAGGGCGATATCGTCAGCCAGTTTCAGTGCCGTCTCGAAAGACTCGGCGAGGCGCTGCTGCAGATCTCCACGGACCTTGAAGCGATCGACGACCACCTCGATGCTGTGCTTCTTCTGCTTGTCCAGCTTGGGTAACTCATCGAGCTCGTAGAGCTTGCCGTCGACCCGGGCGCGGACGAAACCTTGGGCGCGCAATTCCTCGAACACGGCGAGGTGCTCGCCTTTGCGCTCGCGGATCACGGGTGCCAACAACATGCGTTTGCTGCCTTCGGGGAGCGCCAGGACTTGGTCGACCATTTGGCTCACGGTCTGAGCTTCCAGCGGAATGTCGTGCTCGGGACAGCGCGGAATGCCGACCCGGGCGTAGAGAAGACGCAGATAGTCATAAATTTCGGTGATGGTGCCGACGGTCGAGCGCGGATTGTGCGAGGTGGATTTCTGTTCGATCGAGATCGCCGGGGACAGGCCCTCGATGGTGTCCACGTCCGGCTTTTCCATCATCGACAGGAACTGCCGGGCATAGGCCGAGAGCGACTCGACGTAGCGGCGCTGACCCTCGGCATAGAGCGTGTCGAAGGCCAGCGAAGACTTACCGGAGCCGGACAGGCCCGTGATCACGATCAGCTTGTCGCGTGGCAGGGTGAGGTCGATATTCTTGAGGTTGTGGGTGCGCGCCCCACGGATCAGGATCTTGTCCAAAACGGTCTCGCATGGCGGGCGGAAACGGCTCAGTATAAGTCGCTCGGAACTGCACCGGCAAAGTGCCCGGTCAGGTCTGCGGTATCTTTATCGGCAGTTGGTCTGCATGTTTGCATGGGCTGTCGGCGGGACCGCTGGTAGAATCCCGGCGCATTTTTCATGAGGGCGGACCATGCATGACACTGAACGCATGAATAGCGGAGAAATCCGAGCGGGGATCGGACTGGCGTTGGTCTTCGCCTTTCGCATGCTCGGCATGTTCATGGTGCTGCCGGTGCTGGCCACCTACGGCATGGATCTGGCCGATGCCACGCCGGCGTTGATCGGCCTGGCCATCGGTGCCTATGGCCTCACTCAGGCGGTGCTGCAGATTCCCTTCGGCATGCTTTCCGACCGGATCGGTCGGCGGCCGGTCATCTATGCCGGCCTCCTGGTCTTTGCCGCCGGTAGTGCGCTGGCGGCTGGGGCCGATTCGATCTGGGGCGTCATCGCCGGCCGCGTGTTGCAGGGGGCTGGCGCCATCTCCGCTGCGGTGATGGCGCTGCTTTCCGATCTCACCCGTGAGCAGCACCGGACCAAGGCCATGGCCATGATCGGCATGAGCATCGGCTTATCGTTCGCCGTGGCCATGGTGGTTGGCCCGCTGCTGACGAGGGCCTTCGGGCTGTCCGGGCTGTTCTGGGTGACCGCCGGGATGGCTCTTCTGGGGATCGTATTGGTCGTCGCGCTGGTGCCCAAGGGGACTGGCGCATTGCAGCACCGGGAGTCCGTAGTGGCCGGCCAGGCCATCCGCTCGACTCTGCGCAATGGCGACCTGCTGCGCCTGGACTTCGGCATCCTTGCCCTGCATGCCATCCTCATGGCCAGCTTCGTCGCCTTGCCCCTGGCCTTGGTGGAGAGGGGCGGGCTGCCCCGGGAAGAGCACTGGTGGGTTTACCTGACCGCCCTGCTCGTAGGCTTCTTCGGCATGGTGCCGTTCATTATTTATGCCGAAAAGAAACGCCGTATGAAGCGGGTGCTGGGAGCAGCCGTAGCGGTGCTGCTGTTCTGCGAGCTGTTCTTCTGGCAGTTCGGAAACAGTCTGACCATGCTGGTGATCGGCGCGGTGATCTTTTTCACGGCATTCAACCTGCTGGAGGCGTCCCTGCCTTCGCTGGTCAGCAAGGTCGCCCCGGCCGGTGGCAAGGGGACGGCAATGGGTGTGTATGCCACCACTCAGTTCCTGGGGGCGGCTTTGGGCGGAATTCTTGGCGGTTGGCTATACCAACAGGGAGGGCTTGGCGGCGTGTTCGTCGGTTGCGCATTGCTCTGCGCTCTGTGGCTCGTCATAGCTGTTACCATGCGCGAACCTCCGTATGTCACGAGCCTGCGGCTGCCGCTTTCGCCGACTGCATTGCGCGATGCCGGCCTGATCCAGCGCCTGCTGGCGGCTCCGGGTGTGGCGGATGCCATGGTGGTGGCCGAGGAGGCCGCCCTTTACATCAAAGTGGATACTCAAAAACTGGATCGTACATCCTTGGAGCGCCTGATCGAGTCGGCGCCTGCGATGTGCTGAAGCCTAGGAGAACGTTATGGCCCGTGGGGTTAACAAAGTCATATTGATCGGCAATGTCGGTGGCGATCCGGAAACCCGCTACCTGCCCAACGGCAATGCGGTCACCAACATCACCCTGGCTACGACCGACAGCTGGAAGGACAAGCAGACCGGTCAGCAGCAGGAGCGTACCGAATGGCACCGGGTGGTGTTCTTCGGCAAGCTGGCCGAGATCGCCGGCGAGTATCTGCGCAAGGGCTCGCAGTGCTACGTCGAAGGACGGCTGCAAACTCGCAAGTGGCAAGGGCAGGACGGTCAAGACCGCTATACCACCGAGATCGTCGTTGACATGAACGGCACGCTGCAGTTGCTCGGCGGTCGCGGCGGAAATGCCGATGATGCTCCGCGCGCGCCGCGTCCGGCGCGCGAGATGCAGCCCGCGCCGGCCCCGCCGTCGCGCCCGGCCCCGCAACCCGCGGCCAGGCAGGAGCCGGCCCCGGATTACGACAGCTTCGACGACGATATCCCGTTTTAAAGGCGGCGATTTCACGTAATTGAGACAAGACCCCCGCTTGGCGGGGTCTTGTCTTAAACGGAAAAGTTTTCGGTCGCGCAATTTCTATCTAGAAAGCGCTCCTCGGGTGAATCCACCTCCCTTCTGCTTGTTAGCTCAAACAACTGTCGTAAAAGGACTTATGACGACGTCTTTCAATCGACGGCCTCTATTGCCTCGCAGCCATGCTTAGTGGTTACTCGGCTGATAGTGATCTTCTCCGCCCCGTCTGCTTCTGCGTTCTGTAAGCCCTGCACAGCCCTGTGCTGTAGGTAAAAAGGCAACTTCTGGCTCCTCTATTCTCATTTGCCGGCTTTGTTCATCCCATTGGGTGTGGCGGCATTGAGTGCTCAGCTACCGTGCGGTTCTGCCAGTAGTGACGTGGCCGGCGCAAATCCGCAAAATGTCGATGCATATTCATTCTTCCGCCAACTGAGAGCGATAACTCAATGCACATGCGCCTGATGCTGTTGGGGGGCGGGAGCGCCCTGGGGCAGGCCGCTATTCGCCTGGGCGCCGAGGCCGATATCAATTTTCTCGCGCCCCGCCCGCCGGAGAGCGGCTGGGATTCTGCCAGTCTGACACGATTGCTCGATGAGACGCGCCCCGACGCGCTGGTCAATCTCGCCTACTACCATGATTGGTTCCAGGCCGAGAAGCCCGATTCCGAACGCTTCGCCGCGCAGGAGCGAGCCGTAGAGCGTCTGGCCGAGCTCTGTCTGCACCACCACATCATCCTGCTGCAGCCCTCCAGCTACCGAGTCTTCGATGGGGCGCGCGCCACCGCCTACAGCGAGAAGGACGAGCCCGAGCCCCTGGGGCTCCGTGGGCAGGCGTTGTGGCGCATCGAGCAGAGCGTGCGAGCCATCTGCCCCTGGCATGTGCTGTTGCGTTTCGGCTGGCTGTTCGACGACAGCCAGGACGGTATCCTGAGTCGTTTCCTCAAGCGCGCCGAGCGAGAGACCGAACTGACCCTGGCCGATGATCGACGTGGCAACCCGACGCCGGTGGAAGATGCCGCGCGGGTGATGCTGGCCGTGCTGAAGCAGCTCGATTGCCGGGCGCCGCTCTGGGGCACCTATCATTACGGCGGACATGAGGCGACCTCCTCTCTGGCGTTCGGTCAGGCGGTTCTGGGCGAGGCCCGCAGCCATTGCCGGCTCGCCGTGACCGATGTCCTGGCCCAACCCCATGCCGCCCGCCCGGATGCGGCCGAAGAGCCGCAGCATGCGGTGCTATCCTGTAAGAAGATCCTCAACACCTTCGGCATCAAGCCGCGGGCTTGGCGTACCGGCCTGCCGAACCTACTGGACCGGTACTATCGCCATGTCTGATCTTCCCATTCTCGTCACCGGCGGAGCCGGATTCATCGGTTCCCATCTGGTCGACGCACTGCTCGCCAGTGGCTTCTGCGTTCGAGTGCTGGACAACCTCTCGACCGGCAAGGCCGACAATCTTCCGCTTGGCCATCCGCGTCTCGAACTGATCGTGGGAGACGTCGCCGATGCCGACCGGGTGCTTCAGGCCATGACCGGCTGTCGGGCGGTCGCCCATCTGGCGGCGGTCGCTTCGGTGCAGGCCTCCGTGGAGGAGCCGGTGGTTACCCATCGCAGCAACTTCGTCGGTACCCTGAGCGTCTGCGAGGCCATGCGCGAGCTGCATGTCCAGCGGGTCGTGTTCGCTTCTAGCGCTGCCGTGTACGGCAACAACGGCGAGGGGCGGGCGGTCGACGAAGATACGCCGAAGGCGCCGCTCACCCCCTATGCGGCGGACAAGCTGGCGAGCGAGCATTATCTGGATTTCTATCGCCGCCAGCATGGGCTGGTCCCGGCGATCTTTCGCTTCTTCAATATCTACGGGCCGCGCCAGGATCCTTCCTCGCCGTATTCCGGGGTGATCAGCATCTTCACCGAGCGTGCTCTGCAGGGGCAGCCGATCACGGTGTTCGGCGATGGCGAACAGACCCGGGATTTCGTCTACGTGGGCGATCTGGTCGAGGTGCTGGTGCAGGCTCTGGATGCGCCGGAGGTTTTACCGGGCGCGGTGAATGTCGGGCTGAACTGCTCCATCACACTGAATCGGCTGCTAAGTGAGATATCGAACCTGCTCGGCAGCCTGCCGCCGGTGATCCATGGGGAGCCGCGTGCAGGCGACATCCGCCATTCCCGGGCGGACAATCGGCGTCTGCTCAGCCGTTATCAGCTCCCCACGCCGACGCCGATGAACGTTGGCTTGGCGCGCCTGTTGGGGCGTTAGCCGCGCAAATGAAAACAGGCGCCGAGGCGCCTGTTTCACACGTTCCATGAGGACCGGCTTAGAATTTGTAGCCGAGACCGACCATGTAGACCCACGGGTCGATATTCACGTCGGCCTTGACCTCATTCGCCCCCAGATGAACCCTGGCCTGGGTGCTGATATCGATATAGCGAACCTGGGCGTTGACCATGATGCTGTCGGTCAGCATGTAATCAGCACCGAATTGCGCGGCCCAACCCCACGAGTTGGACATGTGCATGTTGCTGAAGCCTTGTGCGTGGCGCTCGCCGGTCAGGTTGTTGCCGAGGAACATGGTGTAGTTCACGCCGAAGCCGACATAAGGCTGGAAGGCGTAGCTGCTTTTCAGCGGATAGTAGACCAAGCTCAGAGTCGGGGGTAGCTGTTTGACGTCCGCCAGCTTGCCATCAAGTGCTCCAAGCCCTCTGACACCCACGGTATGCGTAAAGGGAGTCGCCGCCAGCAGCTCGACCGCGAAGTGGTCGGTCAGCATGTAGGCGAAGTTCAAACCCAGTTGGGTGTCGCTGCCCACCGTGGCTTTGGTGCCAGAAACGGACCCGTCATTGATCTTGAGGCGCTGGCTATCCTCGTCGGGGACAACCCAGATAGAGCCCGCCCGGACGATGATGTCGCCCGCCTCGTGGGCGTGCACGGCAGGGGCAGCTACCCCCAAGGCCAGCAAGGACGGGATGATCAGGGACTTGCGCATGTTGTGCTCCAGTAAGCCATTTAATTCTTTATTTAGTGGTGTTGATGTTAGTTCTCTGGGGCCGCTCCGTTTTGACGTAACTCAATAAAAGATCACCGGCTCGATTTGTTTGAATGACTGAACTTGGCGTCGTTGACGCTATGCCGTAGTGCTTTTTACGCAGGCGCTTTTTGATTTGCGTCAAGATCTCGGGTTTCGGCTCTTTCCCGTGCTTATCTCTTTGATGTGCATCATCTTTGCGTGACGTGTGGGCCGGCATTAGCCGGGCACGGGTATGTGCTTCAGTGATTAAAGGTAGTCGAACTATTTGGGGATGAAGTCTTATTAGTCACTTTATATTGTTGTTAATTGATGTAAGGCAGTGAAGAAAACTAACTATGTGTTGGCCATTCAATTCGTATGGTTTTGCCGTGCGGGGCAGGGTGATTTAATGCGGCGGTTCCGTTGGCTATTGCATGAGCGCTTGCGGGGCAGGCCAAGGGAATAAGCCTGATGAAGAAAATGAAGTCCTGCGCTTTCCGGTCTTAGACTTGTTCTTGCCCTTTGATATGCGAAAGGGCCTGTCAAACCGATGTGCCGGTTAACATTATTATCCTGGGCTGAGCGTATATCGCATGGATATCCACGTCTGTTGCATTTTCAGCGGAGTAGTGGATCGGGCTATATATGGCGGACCATAGAGATGGTTGGGCTGCCCGCCTGGCTGACCTGCATCAAGACCCAGGACAAAAGGCACAGCGCTCGCCGTGCCTTTTGTGTCGGGCTTTGCGAAAATGCCGGTACTTTTTTGCTGGGACTTTGCCATGACTGCTTTGAAGAACGATCGCTTCCTGCGTGCCCTGCTCAAGCAACCCGTCGACGTCACGCCCGTGTGGATGATGCGTCAGGCTGGCCGCTATCTGCCGGAATACCGCGCGACCAGAGCCAAGGCAGGCGACTTCATGAGCCTGTGCATGAACCCCGAGCTGGCCTGCGAAGTGACCCTGCAGCCGTTGGAGCGTTATCCGCTGGACGCGGCGATCCTGTTCTCCGACATCCTCACCATTCCCGATGCCATGGGGCTCGGCCTGTACTTCGAAAGCGGCGAGGGGCCGCGCTTCAAGAAGCGCATCGAGGGGGCCGCCGACATCAATGCCCTGCCGATCCCCGATCCGGAGAAGGACCTCGGCTACGTGATGGACGCGGTTCGCACCATCCGTCGCGAGCTGAATGGCCGAGTGCCGCTGATCGGCTTCTCCGGCAGTCCCTGGACCCTGGCCACCTATATGGTCGAGGGCGGCTCCTCCAAGGACTTCCGCAAGTCCAAGGCGATGCTCTACGACAACCCGCAAGCCATGCACGCCTTGCTCGACAAGCTGGCCCAGGCGGTGACCGTCTACCTCAACGGTCAGATCTGCGCCGGGGCTCAGGCCGTGCAGATCTTCGATACCTGGGGCGGCAGCCTGTCGGATGCGGCCTATCGGGAGTTCTCCCTGTTCTACATGGAGCGCATCGTCCACGGCCTGATCCGCGAGCACGAAGGGCGCCGAGTGCCGGTGATTCTCTTCACCAAGAACGGCGGCCTGTGGCTGGAGGCCATGGCCGAGACCGGCGCCGAGGCCTTGGGGCTGGACTGGACTTGCGACATCGGCGAGGCGCGCCGCCGGGTCGGTGACAAGGTGGCTTTGCAGGGCAACATGGACCCGACCGTGCTCTATGCCAACCCGGCCGCGATCCGCGCCGAGGTCGGACGTATCCTGGCCCATTACGGACGGGGCCCCGGGCACGTCTTCAACCTCGGTCACGGCATCACGCCGGAGGTCGACCCGGCCCATGCCGGCGTGTTCATCGAGGCGGTGCACGAGCTGTCTGCGCAGTACCACCAGTAAGTCGGGTCGCTCCCGCCGCCAAAAAGAACGCCCCGCATTGCGGGGCGTTTTGCTGTCTGGTGCGCTCAGTGCGCGTGATGCAGCTGATTGCCGGGCAGGGCAGGAACCCGGGTCAGATGCAGGGCCACCAGCAGCGAGATCGAGAGCATCGAGCCGAGGAACAGGCCGATGCCGTCCCAGCCGGCGATGCGCCAGAACACTCCGCCCAGGGTGCCGGCGATGCTGGAGCCGAGGTAGTAGCTGAACAGGTAGAGCGACGAGGCCTGGCCCTTGGCTTGCGTGGCACGGCGGCCGACCCAGCTGCTGGCCACCGAGTGGGCGCCGAAGAAGCCGAAGGTGTACAGCAGCATGCCGATCAGCACGGCCGGCAGGCGATCGAACAGGGTCAGCGCAAGGCCGGCCAGCATCAGCAGGATCACTGCCCAGAACACCTTGCGTCGGCCCAGCTTGTCGGCCAGGGCGCCGACCTGCGCGGAGCTGTAGATCCCCGACAGGTACACCACCGCGAGCACGCCGATAAGGGTCTGGCTCATGTTGAAGGGCGCGGCCAGCAGGCGATAGCCGATGTAGTTGTAGAGGGTGACGAAACTGCCCATCAGCAGGAAACCCTGGAGGAATAGCCAGGGCAGCCCGGCATCCTGGAAATGCATGCTGAAGCCCTGGAGCAGGCTGCGCGGTCGCAATGGGCGCGGACGGAAGTTGCGCGAATCCGGCAGCAGACGCCAGAACAGCAGGCCGGCGAGCAGGGCTGTGCCACCCAGCATGGCGAGGATGGCGTGCCAGTCGACGTAGTCGGCCAGTACGCCACTGACCAGGCGCGCGCTCATGCCGCCGATGGCATTGCCGCCGATGTACAGCCCCATGGAAAGGCCGAGATGCTGGGGATGGATCTCCTCGGCAAGGTAGGTCATGGCCACCGCGGCCAGACCGCTGAGCGACAAGCCGACCAGCACACGCATCAGCAGCACGCCGTGCCAGTTGGGCATCAGGGCGCCGCCGAGGGTGAACAGGGCGGCGGCGAGCAGGGAGATCACCATCACCGACTTGCGTCCGACGGCATCGGAGATCGGGCCGGTGATCAGCAGGCCGATGGCCATGGCGATGGTCGAGACGGAGAGCACCAGACTGCTCTGGGCGGCGCTGAGGCCGAAGGCCCTAGAAAACAGCGGCATCATCGGCTGCACACAGTAGAGCAGGGCGAAGGTGGCGAAGCCGCCGGAGAACAGCGCCAGGGAAGTGCGCAGGAATTGCCGGGTGCCTTTCTCGGTGAAGGTCTCCACGGGCAGGCTGGGGGCAGGCTCTTCGTCGTCTTGGAGTAGCTCGCGGGGCGAGGGCGAAACGTTCTGATCCATTCGGGCATCCTTGATTCTGTCGGTTTTTTTCGGGCAAAAACTGCCCGTCACGCGCGCCGTTCGGGTTCGGAACAGGGCGTGGGTATCTGATTCATTGGCTTTATGGCGACAGAATAGGGGGCTTGATTTAATCTTTCCAATATATTATTCGACATATTTGATATGTTTTGCGAATGATTGGTGGGCATGGAACTACGTCATCTGCGTTACTTCGTCGCCGTCGCCGAGGAACTGCATTTCGGCCGCGCCGCCGAAGCCCTGGGCATTTCCCAGCCACCGCTGAGCCAGCAGATCCAGGCGCTCGAGCAGGAGCTCGGTGTTCGCCTGTTCGAGCGCACCAACCGCCGTGTGGCGCTGACCGAGGCCGGACGGCTGTTTCTCGAGGAGACCCGGCGCACACTGGCCCAGGTCGACAAGGCGGCGGATGTGGCGCGGCGGGCGCAGCTGGGCGAACTGGGCGAGCTGAAGATCGGCTTCACTTCCTCGGCGCCCTTCACCTCGACCATCCCGCGGGCGATCCTGGCCTTCCGCCAGGCCTATCCCGAGGTGCACCTGGATCTGCACGAGATGAGCAGTCGGGAGGTGACCGAGGCGCTCGAGGACGAATCCCTGCAGGTCGGCCTGATCCGGCCGCTGACCCTGCCGCAGGGGCTGAAGGCGGTGGAGCTGTTCAACGAGCCGCTAGTGGCGCTGCTGCACGCCGGCCACCCGCTGGCCGGCGCGTCCGGCGACGGGCTCGAACTGGCGGCGCTGGCCGATGAGCCTTTCGTCTACTTCTCCCGGAACCATGGCACGGGGTTGCATGATCAGCTGATCAGCCTGGCGCGTCAGGCCGGCTTCAGCCCGCGGATCGCCCAGGAGGCCAACGAGTCGCTGACCATCATCGGGCTGGTGGCCGCCGGTCTCGGGGTTTCGGTGCTGCCGGCCTCGTTCCGGCGCATGCGGATCGACGGCGTGGTCTATCGCACCCTGCTCGATCCGGGCGCGACTACCGCCGTCTGGCTGGTGCGGCGCAGCGGGGAGCATTCGCCGCTGGCGCAGGCTTTCGTCGACCTGGTCACGCGCGAAGCCGGGACGCGTGCCTGAGTCGGCGGCTGAATCCCATAAAATCAGTGGGTTGGGTGCTGCAACGGGTATAGAGTGTGGTTTCGTCGAAGGCGGCACGGGAGGGAATCGGCATGCGGCGCGTGGTGTTCAATCAGAAGGGCGGGGTGGGCAAGTCCAGCATTGCCTGCAATCTGGCGGCGGTGAGTGCAGCCCAGGGATATCGCACCCTGCTGATCGATCTCGATGCCCAGGGAAACTCGACCCACTATCTCACCGGCCTGGCCGGGGACGCCGTGCCGCTCGGCATCGCCGATTTCTTCAAGCAGGTGCTGTCGCCCGGAGCTGTTGGCAAGAAGAACCGGGTGGCGATCCAGGAGACGCCTTACCGCAACCTCCACCTGATCACCGCCACGGCGGAGCTGGCCGAGCTGCAGCCCAAGCTGGAGGCCAAGCACAAGATCAACAAGCTGCGCCGGCTGCTCGAGGATCTGGAGGACGAGTACGAACACATCTACGTGGATACGCCGCCCGCGCTGAATTTCTACACCGTATCGGCGCTGATTGCTTCGGACCGCTGCCTGATTCCCTTCGATTGCGACAGTTTCTCCCGCCAGGCCCTGAACGGCCTGCTCGCCGAGATCGACGAGCTGCGCGAGGACCACAACGAGGACCTGGCGGTCGAGGGCATAGTGGTCAACCAGTTCCAGCCGCGCGCTAGCCTGCCCCAGCAGATGATCGAAGAGATGCTCGCCGAGGGCCTGCCGGTGCTGCCGGTGCAGCTGATGAGCTCGATCAGGATGCGCGAGTCCCATCAGGCCTGCATGCCGCTGATCCATTTCGACCCCCGGCATAAGCTCACCCGGCAGTTCGTCCAGCTGCACGATCACCTGCAGGCGTGAGGCGCGCAGCCGCGGATCTCAGCGCACGACCAGCAGATCGCAGGGAGGCTGCTCGAGATAGCTGTGGGTCAGGCTGCCGAGCAGCTTCTCGCTCAGTGCATCGCGGCTATGCCCGCCGAGCGCCAGCAGTTGCGGATGCTCGCTGTCCAAGGCTTCGTCCAGGCACCGGTAGCGCTCGCCGACGCGGAAACCGTGGCTGAGCTGGACGGCGCGCGGCGGTAGGGCAGCACTTTCGTCGGCGATGTACTGTTCGAACAGGGCCTGCTGCATGGCGGTGTCCTCCGTCTCTTCCCGGGCATGGATTTCGGCCATCTCGTGTACGTGCAGGACGTGCATCCGGGCGCCGGGCGGGAGCAGCTGCCAGGTCTGGCGTAAGGCGCGGGTGGCGCAGGGGGAGAAATCCACCGCGACCAGCGCGCGGAGGTAGGGGGCGCCGCTCGCGTCGATCGCCAGCAGCACCGGAATCGGGCTGGCCTGCAGGATGCGCTCCTGGGTGGTCCCCGCGAAGCCCTGGGCGGCGCGCCGGTGATGGCTGCCGAGGACCAGCAGGTCGCAGTTGCCGAGGCTGATGTACTGCAGGATCAGCTCCGCCGGATGGCCCACTTCCAGGCGCAGCTGCGCATCCGGCACCGGATATTCGAGCAGGTGCTTGGCCAGGGTCTCTTCGCAGGCGCTACGCAGTTTGGCCAGAGAGGCGGGAGATGGCTGGCTGGCCGCCACGTGCAGCAGGGTCAGGCGCGCCTGCTGCTGGCTGGCCAGTTGCGCGGCGCGACGCAGGGCGATATCGGCTTCCAGGCTGAGATCGTGAGCGATCAGGATGTGCTTGACCATGGCGTGTCTCCCTTGTGTGGTCTTCAGTCTGGTGGCAAGTCCGAGACGCAGCCTTGACCTGCGGCAAAGGGACTCGTGCGACCGCCGGCTCAGATCCCCTGCTGGCGCAGCCAGGCGAGCAGTTGTGGCAGTGGCAGGGCGCCGCTCTGGCGGGCGACTTCCCGGCTGTTCCTGAACAGGATCAGGCTGGGGATGGAGCGGATGCCGAGCTGGCCGGCCAGTTGCTGGTTGGCCTCGCTATCCAGCTTGGCCAGGCGCACCCTCCCGGACAGCTCGCCGGCCGCCTGGTCGAATACCGGGGCGAAGGCCTTGCACGGGCCGCACCAGTCGGCCCAGACATCCAGCAGCAGCGGCAGGTCGCCCTTGAGCTGGGCGGCGAAGCCGGCGCCGTCGACGGCGAAGGGTTTGCCGGGCAGCACGGCGCCCTTGCAGCGCCCGCAGCGCGGCGCATCGCCCAGGCGGTCGCCGGGAATGCGGTTGAGACTGTGGCAGTGCGGGCAGGGGATGAGCAGGGTATCGGTCATGGGCGGGCTCCACGGGATTGTGTCCCTAGTGTGGGGCCGGCGGCGGGGATATCAAGGTGGGGCGGCGTGCCCACGCGGGAGCGTGGGCACGCGCGGCTCAGGTGCGCGACGCTCAGCCCTTGGCGGCTTCCAGCGCCTGGATCAGGTCGGCGAGGATGTCGTCGATGTGCTCGATGCCGATCGACAGGCGGATCATGTCCTGCGGCACGCCGGCCTTTTCCAGCTCTTCGGCGTTGAGCTGGCGGTGGGTGGTGGAGGCCGGGTGGCAGGCCAGCGACTTGGCGTCGCCGATGTTGACCAGCCGCACCACCAGCTTCAGTGCGTCGATGAAGCGCGCCCCGGCCTCCAGGCCGCCGCGGATGCCGAAGGAGAGGATCGACGCCGGCCGGCCGCCCATGTAGCGCTGGGCCAAGGCATGTTCCGGGTGATCGGACAGGCCGGCGTATTTCACCCAGGCCACCTGCTCATGGCCCTTCAGGAACTCGGCGACCTTCAGGGCGTTCTCGCAATGCCGCTCCATGCGCAGCGCCAGGGTTTCCAGTCCCTGCAGGATGAGGAAGGCGTTGAACGGCGAGAGCGCCGCGCCCATGTTGCGCAGCGGTACCACCCGGCAGCGACCGATGAAGGCGGCGGCCCCGAAGGCTTCGGTGTAGGTCACCCCGTGGTAGGACGGGTCCGGGGTGTTGAGCAGGGGGAAGCGCTCCTTGTGCTGGGTCCAGGGGAACTTGCCGGAGTCCACCACGATGCCGCCGATGCTGGTGCCGTGGCCGCCCATGTACTTGGTCAGCGAGTGCACGACGATATCGGCGCCATGCTCGAACGGCCGGCACAGCGCCGGGCTGGCCACGGTATTGTCGACGATCAGCGGCACGCCATGGCGGTGTGCGGCGTCGGCCAGGGCGGCGAGGTCGATGATGTTGCCCGCCGGGTTGCCGATGGATTCGCAGAATACCGCCTTGGTCCGGTCGTCGATCAGCGCTTCCAGGGCGGCGATGTCGTCATGGGGCGCGAAGCGCACCTCGATACCCTGGCGCGGCAGGGTATGGGCGAACAGGTTGTAGGTGCCGCCATAGAGCTTGGCCACCGAGACGATGTTGTCGCCGACCTCGACCAGGGTCTGGATGGCATAGGCGATCGCCGCCATGCCCGAGGCCACCGCCAGGGCGCCGACACCGCCCTCCAGCGCCGCGACGCGCTTTTCCAGCACGTCGTTGGTGGGGTTCATGATCCGCGTGTAGATGTTGCCTGGCACCTTGAGATCGAACAGATCCGCGCCGTGCTGGGTATCGTCGAAGGCGTAGGACGTGGTCTGGTAGATCGGCACGGCCACCGCTTTGGTGGTCGGATCGGGGCTGTAGCCGGCGTGGATGGCCAGGGTTTCCAGTTTCATGGGGCTTTCCTGCAAGGCAGTTCGGGAAAACCGAAAGCATGGAAAAGCGGATCGATCCGGTCAATGACTTATGGCATGGCCGGGTGGATCAGGCCGCGTGCAGCGGCCAGACCAGAGGGAGCACCAGCATGGCGACGATCATCATCAGGATGTTCAGCGGAATGCCGATGCGCAGGAAGTCGCTGAAGCGGTAACCGCCGGCGTTGTAGACGAAGGTGTTGGTCTGGTAGCCGATCGGCGTGGCGAAGCTGACGCTGGCGGCGAACATCACCGCGACCACGAAGGGCCGCGGGTCGAGGCCGAGGCTCTGGGCGATGCCGATCGCCAGCGGCGTCACCAGCACCGCCACGGCGTTGTTGGAGAGGATCTCGGTGAGGATGGTGGTCAGCAGGTAGACGAAGCCGAGCATCAGCAGCGGACTGGCATCGGGCAGGGCGGCCATGGTGTGGTTCACCACCAGGTCGACCAGGCCGACCTTGTCCATGGCGATGCTGATCGCCAGCATGCCGAAGATCAGGCTGAGCACCTTCCAGTCGACCGCCTTGTAGGCGTCCTCCACGTCCAGGCAGCGGGTGCCCAGCACCACCGCGCCGGCGATGATCGCCAGGCCCTCGATGGGCATGAAGCTGAAGGCGGACAGGATCACCACGGCCAGGGTGGCGAGGATGGCGATGGGCGCCTTGTCGCGGCGATAGGCGCGCTCCTGCACCGCGTTCAGGCTGATCAGATCGCCGTTCTCGGCGAAGCGGCGGATCTGCGCCGGAGTGCCTTCCACCAGCATGACGTCGCCGAACTGCAGCTGGAAATCGTCCAGGTTGCTCTGCACGTTCTCGTCCTGGCGATGCACGGCGAGCACGTTGATGCCGTAGCGCGGGGTGAGGTCGAGATCGCGCATCGGTCGGTGGCTGTAGCGCGAATTGCGTCCGACGATGGCCTCGGCGAGGATCACGTCGTGGTCGACCACTGTTTCGAAGTCCTCGCCGCGGTTGAAGGCGAGGTGGCCGTTCTGGCGCAGGTCCACCACATCCTTGACGTGCCCGTGCAGCAGCAGCAGGTCGCCGGCGGCGAGGACGGTGGCATGACCGGGCTCGCTGAGCTGCTCGTCGCCGCGGAAGATCTTCAGTACCTGCAAGCCGCTGCCGCCGTTCAGGTGGGCCTCGCTCAGGGTCTTGCCGATCACCGGCGAGTCGTGGGGCACCAGGAGTTCGCTCATGAAGGTGCGCTCGACGTTCGGTCGCAGCTGACGCGACAGGGTCTCTCGGTCCGGCAGCAGGCGGCGGCTGAACAGCATCAGATAGACGAAACCGACCCCGCAGAAGGCCAGTGCCGCCGGGGTGATTTCGAACATGCCGAAGGGCTCGAGGCCGGCCTTGCGCGCCACGCCGTCGACCAGGATGTTGGTGGACGTGCCGATCATGCTCAGCATGCCGCCGAGCACGGTGGCGTAGGACAGCGGGATCAGCAGCTTCGACGGCGAACTGTGGGCGCGCTTGGCCAGGGCGATGGCCACCGGAGTGAGGATGGCCACCACCGGGGTGTTGTTGAGGAAGGCGGAAACCGCCAGGGCAGTGAGCATCAGGCCGGCGAGCACGCGGGTCGGACTGTCGCCGACCAGATCGCCCAGCCAGTTGCCGAGGGCGTCAATGCAGCCGGTGCGCTCCAGCGCGGCGGAGAGCACGAACATGCAGGCGATGGTCACCGGCGCGGAGTTGGACAGCACGCTGAGGACTTCGTGGGGCGTCAGCAGCTCGGTCACCAGCAGCGCGGCGACGGCGATGGCCACGACTATGTCGGGACTCCACTTCTCGCGAACGAAGGCATACAAAACCCAGAGCAACAGGGCGGCGACGAACCAGAGCGAAAGCGAGTCCGAAAGCATGGGCAACCTGATCAGTGCGAATCTCGTGTGAGGTATCGGCCCGGCGTCGGCGCGCAGGCGAAGGGGCTTACGATAGAATGCCTGTCTTAGATGGTCAAAGAATGATTTATAAGATTTATATTCTTTTTTGCTCTAGATAGTGACTGCCGCCTGAGCGGACAACGCCCGAGTCCGTTCGCGGGTAGTATGGCGTTCGTGGCTATAGCGGTGTGGAGGAGACGATGCGCAACCTGGAGGACGAAATCGGCCGCAAGCTGGCCGAGGCGGAGGCCGCGGGCCAGCTCAAGGCCGGCCGCGGGAAGCCGTTGGAAGTCGATACCGCCTGGCTGCAGACCCCGCCGGGCCTGCGCATGGCCTTCCAGATCCTGAAGAGCGCCGGCGTGCCGCCGGCCGAGGTCGAGCTGTTCCAGCAGCGCGCGCAACTGCGCGAGGCGCTGGCCGTCGCCGCCGACGAGCCCACCCAGCTGCGCCTGCAGCGCCAACTGGCCGAACTGGAGCAGAACATCGCCTTTCGCCTGGAGGCGCTGCGCCGGTTGGGGCAGGGCTGAGCTTTCCTCGGGGCCTGCACCTTACGGCCGACGTGCGGCGGATCGGCCGCGGACCCTCAGGAGGAGCAGCTGATTTCCAGGTGCTTGCCCCATTCCGGCGGGCGTTCGGCGTAGCTTTCCTTGCCCGGCTGCTCGTCGAACGGGCGGCTGAGCACCGCGTGCAGTTCGCGAACCGGGCCGTAGTCGCCCTGTTCGGCGGCCTGGATGGCTTCCTGGGCCAGGTAGTTGCGCAGAATGTACTTGGGGTTGACTGCGTGCATGCGCGCGCGGCGATCTTCTTCGCTCTCGGGCTCCTCGAGGGCGAGGCGGGCGAGGAAGTCGCCGCTCCAGCCGTCGAAGCCGGCCAGATCGACGAATTCTTCGCGCAGGCGGCGCAGGGCCGCGGCCACCGGCTCGTCGCCGAGGCGGCGGAAGAACAGGCTGTAGTCGACGCCGCCGCGCTGCATCAATCCGAGCAGGCGCTTGAGCAACTCGTCGTCGCCTTCCTCGGCGCGGCGCAGGCCCAGGCGCCGGCGCATGTGTTCGAGGTACTGGCGGCGCTGCGACGGCAGGAAGTGGCGGAAGCCCTCGCGCAGCTCCTTCTCGCCGACCATGGGCGTCAGCGCCTGGGCCAGCGCGGTCAGGTTCCAGTGGGCGATGTCCACCTGGTTCTCGTAGGAGTAGCGGCCGTCGTAGTCGGAGTGGTTGCAGATGAAATGGGCGTCGTAATCGTCGAGGAAGGCGAAGGGGCCGAAGTCCAGGGTGACGCCGAGGATCGACATGTTGTCGGTGTTCATCACCCCGTGGCAGAAGCCGTAGGCCTGCCACCAGGCGATCAGCGTGGCGGTGCGTTCGACCACCTCGCGGAAGAAGGCCGCGAACGGCTCGGGCTGCTCCCGGCAGTGCGGGTAGTGGGTGTCGATGACGTACTCGGCGAGCTGTTTCAGCGGTTCCGGCTGGCGTGTGTAGTAGAAGTATTCGAAGTGGCCGAAGCGTACGTGGCTGCGCGCCAGACGCAGCAGCATGGCGGCGCTCTCCTGGGTTTCGCGCCAGACCGGGGTGTTCGAGCCGATCACGCAGAGCGCGCGGGTAGTGGGGATGCCGAGGGCGTGCAGATGCTCGCTGGCGAGGAATTCGCGGATCGAGCTGCGCAGCACGGCGCGTCCGTCGCCCATCCGCGAGTAGGGCGTGTGCCCGGCGCCCTTCAGGTGCAGATCCCAGTGCTCGCCGGCGTCGTTGACCACCTCGCCGAGCAGCAGCCCGCGGCCGTCGCCCAGGCGCGGCACGTAGACGCCGAATTGATGGCCGGAGTAGACCATGGCCCGCGGTTCGGCGCTGGACCACAGCTTGTGTCCGGAGAACAGCTCGGCGAACAGCGGGTCCTGGGTCTCGACCGGATCGAGGTCGAGCAGGGACAACGCCGCTTCGCTCGCCACCACCAGCCGCGGCGCGCCAATCGGATCGGGCAGCACGGCCGTGGAGAAGGTGTCGCCCAGGCGGGCGAAGCGGTTGTCGAAGGTCAGTTCGTTGAGGCGTTTCACAGTGATCTTCCGCTACTGACGGCGTCGGAAGATCACCATAACACGCCCCGGACGACGGCGGATCAGGCTTTGCCCTGGACGGCCTGTCCCGGCAGGGCGTTCTTCGACTCGGCCGCTGCGGCCCCGGCTGCGCCGAGGACCGCGGCACCGCGCTCGATCTGTGCTTCCTGGCCCTCCAGGTTCTTGACGAACACGTCCACCTGGCGGAAGGCGATGTCGATGTCGTTCTGGCGGAACAGCTCGTCGATGCGCCGGTTGATCTCGTCGGTGGCGCGGCTGCGATCGCTCAGCTCGCGCACGTGGATGACCAAATCGTGGTCCAGGGTGCTTTCGCCGAAGCTCTGGAACAGCACCAGCGGTTCCGGATCGTGCATGACCCGCGGGTTCTCGTTGGCGGCCTGGTACAGCAGCTTGCGCACCAGCTCCAGGTTCGAGCCGTAGCCGACGCCGACCTTCAGCACCAGTCGGGTCACGGTGTCGCCCAGGGTCCAGTTGGTCAGCTGGCTGGTGATGAAGGTCTTGTTCGGCACCACCACCACCTTGCGGTCGGCGTCGAGGATGTGGGTGGCGCGGATGCGAATCTTGTTCACCGAGCCGCTGACGCCGCTCACCGTCACCATGTCGCCGATCCGCACCGGGCGCTCGAAGAGGATGATCAGGCCGGAGATGAAGTTGGCGATGATCTCCTGCATGCCGAAGCCGATGCCCACCGAGAGCGCGGCGACCAGCCATTGCAGCTTGTCCCAGCTGACCCCGAGGATCGACAGCGAGGTCACCAGGCCGAAGCCGTAGATGACGTAGGAGAGCAGGGTGGTGGCGGCGTAGGCGCTGCCCTGGGCCAGCTTCAGCCGCGACAGGACCAGCACTTCCAGCAGACCCGGCAGGTTGCGCGCCAGGACCACGGTGGTGGCGCCGACCAGCAGCGAGGCGAGCAGGTCGCGCAGGCTGATCGCCACCTGGGTGGCGGTGGCGCCGGAGCCGCTGCTGAACTGGTAGAGCTTGATGGTTTCCAGGTAGTCGACCACGGTGATCAGGTCGGCCCAGACCCAGTACAGGGAGCCCAGCAGCAGGCCGAACAGGGTCAGGCGGATCAGGCGCAGGGACTGTTGGTTGACCTGCTCGATGTCCAGCACCGGCGCTTCCGGGGTCTCGCCGTCGCTGCCGCCGTCGGCCTGGGCGGTCTGGCGCTTGGTCAGGGCACGCTGATAGGCCAGCCGGCGGGCCGCCACCGAAAGGCCGCGGACCAGGGTCGCCTCGATCACCACCCAGAACAGCAGGACGTACAGGGTCTCGACCAGCCGACCGCTGAGCTTGAGCGTGGTGTAGTAGTAGCCGAGGCCCAGGGCGACGACCATGCCGAGCGGCAGCAGGGTGAACAGCAGGCCGATCAGCAGGCTGAGCGGCGAGGCGTTGCCGCTGGCCGGGCCGCGCAGCAGGACCTTGGCCAGCAGCCAGCACATCATCAGGTAGCCGGTCAGCAGCACCAGGTTACCGAATACGTCATTTTCCGGAATGATCGGCTGGTTCTCGGTGAAGCCGGCCACGCCGACCAGCGCCAGCACCACCAGGCCGAGGTGACGCATCTGCTTGCGCAGGAAGGCGACCTGCGGACGCGCCCAGCCGAAGTGCAACTCGGCGACGCCGCCCGGTGAGAGCACCCGGTAGGTGGTGTAGAGCACCAGCCAGGCGGCGGCCATGTCGATCAGTGCGGCGCCCAGATAGGCGTTCTGGCCGCGCGCGTCGCTCTGCAGGGCGTAGCCGCAGAGCGCCAGGAACAGGGTGCCGGGCAGGGCCAGCAGCAGGTTGAAGAGCAGCGCCAGTGGTGTGTTCAGCTGGTTGTCGCGCTGGTAGTGGCCGACGTCCCGGTGCAGCCTGGCCAGCCGCTGGGTGATCTCGCGGCGGCGCCAGAGCAGGACGCCCATCATCAGCAGCAGGGGCAGGAAGATCAGCGGGCGCTTGAGCAGGCCGGCGCCCAGCTCCTTCAGGACGGACGTCCAGGGCACGTGGCCGACCTGCTGTTCGATCTGCCGCGGCGCGGCCTTCAGCCAGTCCAGGTCCATCGGCTTGTTGCTGGGAATCCAGAACAGCTGCTCCTCCAGGGTGGTGCGCAGGTGCTTGGCGGTATCGAACAACTGCTGCTGGTTCATCTGCAGGGTGATGGCTTCGTTCAGCAGTACGTTGAGTTCCCGGTTCAGCTGCTCGATCAGGTCGCTGCGGGTCCGGACCAGCTGGAGGAGGTCGTCGCGCTGCTGCGGGCTGATCTGGCTGTCCGTTGCCGGCTGGCTGGCCAGCAACTGGTCGACGTAGGCGGCCGGGTCTTTCAGTTGCTCGCGCTGCTGGGCCAGTTCGAACTGATAGAGGCGGATGTCGGCGACATTGTCGGCCAGGGTCGCGTCGGTCTCGACCACCGGCAGCGCCATCTTCTGGCGGAACAGGATCTTGGCCAGCAGCAGGCTGCCGCGCAGGACCTCGATCTGCTCGTGCAGGGCCTCCTCGTTCTGGTTGAGGGTGTCCAGCTTCTGCTTGGTCTCCAGGTTCCGCTGGGTCAGCTCGTTGAGGCGGTCGGTGGTGCGCAGCAGGTCGTTGGAGAGCTTGAGGTTGGCCTCCCCTTCCTTGGCCAGCAAGCCTCCATGGTTGATGTTGGCGTTGCGCGACAGCTCGGCGTAGGTCGCTTCGGACTGGGCCAGGCGCTTCTGGTTGATCAGCGACTGCAGGGCCTGGACGTCTTTCTCCATGCGTCCGATGCGCTCGTCGAGCAGGTCGCGCTGGCTGCTGCCGAGGTCCTGCAGCAGGTTGTTGTTGGCCAGTTCCTGGCGGCGCAGTTCGTTCAGCGCCTGCAGCGCGGCGAGTTCGGCGTTGAGCTGGTCGCGCCGCTCAGGGCTGAGGGGCGTGCCGTCGGTCTTGTCGGCCTTGAGGGTGTCGTTGATCTGCTGGATGCGCGCCTGGTTCTGGCCGATCTCCAGCGGCGCCCGCTCGGGACGGGTCAGGGCGGCGATGGCGCGGCTGTTGGCGGCGCCCCTGGCTTCCTGCCAGGCGGACAGCTGGTTACCGCGGCTGCTCAGTTGCTCCTCAAGCTGGGGAACCTCGGTATTGGCGTAGCGGACGGCGATGTCCTCGACCGGGGTCTCCCTGAGGCGGGCCAGGTCGCGCCGGGCGGCGGCGATCTGGCCGGGCGCATCGGCCAGCAGGCGCTTGAGATCGACCAGGCGCTGCTGGGTGGCCTGCAACTGATCGAGCTGGCCCAGGGTCTGCTCGAGCAACTGCTGGATGGCCGCCTCTTCGGCTTCCGGCAGCTTGCGGTCGGTCAGGTTCACCAGGCTGTTCTGCACGGCGTCGCGGGACGGCGGCTCGGCCGCTTGCAGCGTGGGGAGATTCAGGCAGAGGGCGAGCAGGAGGATGCTTATCAGGGTGTGCAGGGCAGGCATGGCTACTGTCGTACGGCTGAAAAGCGCTACAGTGTAACAGGCAAGGCGAAAGTCGCACCCCCTTCCGATAAACGCGGTCACAACTGCAGGCCGACAGACGGGCGGCTGCCGTCCTCGGGGAACTTCAGGCCGACCTTGCGCACCCGATCGCCCTCCATGGCCGCGACCGTCCAGGTCATGCCGTTCCATTCCACCTGATCGCCGACCACCGGATGGCCGCCGATCTGCCGAGCGATGAACTGGCCGATCGACTGGCCGGCGTCCTGCCCGTCGAGGCGGAAGCCGTAGAGTGCGGCGAGCGCCGCCAGTTCGGCCTCGCCCTCGAGGACGAAATCGCCGAAGAAGCGCAGGTCCGGCCCGCGCTTGGGCGCCTGGCTGAACAGCTTGCCGAGGGCGGGCAGGTCGTGCTCGTGGCCGACCACGCAGAGCACGTCGTCGACCTCCAGGCGGGTGCTGCCGGACGGGTGCAGCAACTGCTTGCCGCGGAACAGCGCGGCGATGCGCGTGCCTTCGGGCATCTTCAGCTCGCGCAGGGCGGCGCTCACGCACCAGTTGCTCGCGCTCAGGCGGTAGACGAACAGCTCCCACTGGCTGGTGGGGTGGATCTGCAGGCCGGTGCGCGAGATCGGCGTGGGCGCCGGCGGCACCTCCACCTTGGCCTTTTTCGCCGCCCAGGCCAGGCTGGTGCCCTGCAGCAGCAGGGAGACCAGCACGATGAAGAAGGCGACGTTGAAGTACAGCTGCGCCTGCGGCAGGCCGGCCATCAGCGGGAACACCGCCAGGATCACCGGCACCGCGCCGCGCAGGCCGACCCAGGCGATGAACAGCCGCTCGCGCAGATGGAAGGCGCGAAACGGCAGCAGGCCGGCGAACACCGACAGCGGCCGGGCGACGAGGATCATCCACAGCGACAGGGCCAGCGCCGGCACGGCGATCGGCAGCAGCTCGCTGGGCGTGAGCAGCAGACCGAGCACCAGGAACATGCCGATCTGGCTGAGCCAGGCCAGCCCGTCGAACATGTGCAGGATGCCGTGGCGGTTGCGGATCGGCCGGTTGCCCATCAGCAGGCCGCAGACATACACGGCGAGGATGCCGCTGCCCTCGATCAGCCCGGCGATGGCGTAGATCATGATGCCGCCGCTGACCGCCAGGAGCGGATAGAGGCCGTCGGCCACCGACAGGCGGTTGATCGTCTGCAGCAGCAGCCAGCCGCCGCCCAGGCCCAGGGCGATGCCGATGCCGAACTGCTGCACCAGGCTGCCCAGGAATTCCCAGCCGAAGCCGGTCTCGCCGCGGGCCAGCATGTCGATCAGGGTCACGGTGAGGAACATCGCCATGGGATCGTTGCTGCCCGACTCGATCTCCAGGGTGGCGCTGACCCGCTCGTTGAGGCCCTTGCCGTTGAGCAGGTTGAACACCACGGCCGCATCGGTGGAGCCGACGATGGCGCCGATCAGAAGGCCCTGCAGCAGGTTGAGGTCGAACAGCCAGGCGGCGGCCAGGCCGGTCAGACCGGCGGTGACGGCCACGCCCAGAGTGGCCAGGGACATGGCCGGCCAGAGGGCGACCCGGAAGGTCTTGGCCCGGGTGCGCATGCCGCCGTCGAGGAGGATCACCGCCAGGGCCAGGTTGCTGATCAGGAAGGCCAGGGAGTAGTCGTTGAAGACGATCCCGCCGATACCGTCGACCCCGGCGAGCATGCCCACCGCGAGGAAGATCACCAGGATCGGGATGCCGAGGCGCGAGGACAGGGAGCTGACCAGGATGCTGGTGCCTACCAGCAGCGCGCCGACGAGAAACAGGTTGTTGACGGTCGCGGCATCCAAGGTCGAAATCTCCTACTGCTAACTGGCATTTCCATGGCTTATGCATATGCCGCGCCAAGCATTTAGCACATTGTCGGGACGGGCTGTCAAAAGAATACCTCGCAGACCCTGAGGATTATGCTAGACCCTTTCTATTTCAATGGATTGCGGCTTGTCCACGGGGCTGTCCGACCAGTGCTGCGCGTGCCTGCCGACCACGCCAGGGCGGGGGCGAACTGCTAGAATCCGTCGCCCCGCGAGGAGCCTTTCGATGAATTACCGCCATGCCTTCCACGCCGGCAACCACGCCGACGTCCTCAAGCACCTGACCCTGGCCCGGATGATCGTCCTGCTGGAGCGCAAGGAGGCGCCCTTCGCCTACCTGGACAGCCACGCCGGCGTCGGCCTCTACGATCTTTCCGGCGATGCGGCCAGCCGCACCGGCGAGTGGCGCGAGGGCATCGGCCGGCTGTGGCAGGCCGGCGACCGTCCGGCGCTGCTGGAGGACTACCTGGGCGTGGTGCGGGCACTCAATCCGGACGGCGAGCTGCGCTACTACCCGGGCTCGCCCGAGCTGGCGCGGCGGCTGAGCCGGCCGCAGGACCGCCTGCAGCTCAACGAGAAGCATCCCGAGGACGGTGTGCTGCTCAAGGAGAACATGGCCGGTGACCGCCGGGTGGCGGTGCATCGCGGCGAGGGCTGGCACGTGCCGCGGGCGCTGCTGCCGACCGCGGAGAAGCGCGTGTTGCTGCTGATCGATCCGCCCTTCGAACAGGCGGACGAGCTGGAGCGCTGCGTGCAGGCGCTGAAAGAGGCGATCGGGCGCATGCGCCAAGCAATGGTGGCTATCTGGTATCCGATCAAGGATCGGCGCCAGCTCAAGCGTTTCTACCAGGGACTGGAGAAGAGCGGCGCGCCCAAGCTGCTGCGCGCCGAGCTCTACGTGCATCCGGCCGACGATGCGCAGCGGCTGAACGGCTCCGGTCTGGCGATCAGCAATCCGCCGTGGGGGCTGGAGGACGAGCTCAGGCAGCTCCTGCCCTGGCTGGCCGAGCGCCTGGCGCAGAGCCAGGGCGGCTGGCAGCTGGATTGGCTGATCGAGGAGTAGGGCCGATCCCTTCGCCCCGCCGCTTCAGTCCGGCAGGCACACCCCGGTGCCGCCCAGGCCGCAATAACCGCCGGGGTTCTTCGCCAGGTACTGCTGGTGATAGGCCTCGGCGTAGTAGAACGGCGGGGCGTCGGCGATTTCCGTGGTGACGGCGCCGAAGCCGGCCCTGGCCAGTTCCCGGGCGAACCGCTCGCGGCTGGTCTCGGCGGCGGCGCGCTGGGCGGCGTCGAAGCAGTAGATCGCCGAGCGGTACTGGGTGCCGACGTCGTTGCCCTGGCGCATGCCCTGGGTCGGGTTGTGGACTTCCCAGAACACCTTCAGCAGCGCCTCGTAATCGGTCACCTGGGGATCGAACACCACCAGCACCACCTCGGTATGTCCGGTCAGGCCGGAGCAGACTTCCTCGTAGGTCGGATTCGGCGTGAAGCCGCCGGCATAGCCGACCGCCGTGGTCCAGACTCCCGGCTGCTGCCAGAAGCGCCGCTCGGCGCCCCAGAAGCAGCCAAGGCCGAACAGCGCCTGCTGCAGGCCGGCGGGAAAGGGCGGGGTCAGGGAGTGGCCGTTGACGTAATGCGCCTCCGGCACCGGCATCGCCGCGGCGCGTCCCGGCAGCGACTGTTCGGCGGTAGGCAGCTCCAGTTTGTGGGCGAGGATTTGCGAGCGCAGCACCATGGGAATTCTCCTTGCGCGAATGTCGGGCGTTGGGTCCGCCATCCTATCGCGTCCCGGTCGCCATGCCTCCCTGGGAAGCCGGCAAAAAAAAGCCCTGCCGGCGAGGCAGGGCGCAAATGCAAGAGCGTGGCGCGCTCTATCCGTTACAGGAGCATGGTGCGGATGTCCGTCAGCAGCTCGCCGAGACGCCTGGTGAAGCGCGCCGCGGCGGCGCCGTTGATCACCCGGTGATCGTAGGACAGCGACAGCGGCAGCGTCAGGCGCGGCTGGAAGGCCTTGCCGTCCCACACCGGCTGCATGGAGGCCTTGGACACGCCGAGGATCGCCACTTCCGGCGCGTTGACGATCGGCGTGAAGGCGGTGCCGCCGATGTGGCCGAGGCTGGAGATGGTGAAGCAGGCGCCTTGCATGTCGTTGGACGGGAGCTTCTTGGTGCGCGCCTTCTCCGCCAGTTCGGCGGCCTCGGCAGCCAGCTGCAGCAGGCTCTTCTGGTCGACGTTGCGGATCACCGGCACCAGTAGGCCATCCGGGGTGTCCACGGCGAAGCCGATGTGCACGTACTTCTTGCGGATCAGGGCGGTGCCCGACGGCGCCAGGGAGCTGTTGAAGTCCGGCAGCTCGCGGAGCAGATAGGCGCAGGCCTTGAGCAGCAGCGGCAGCAGGGTCAGCTTGACTCCGGCCTTCTCCGCGGCGGCCTTCTGCGAGACGCGGAAGGCTTCCAGCTCGGTGATGTCGGCCGTGTCGAACTGGGTCACGTGCGGCACGTTCAGCCAGCTGCGATGCAGGTTGGCGGCGCCGAGCTGCATCAGGCGGCTCATCGGCACTTCTTCCACTTCGCCGTACTTGCTGAAGTCCACGGCCGGAATCGGCGGGATGCCGGCGCCGCCGGTCGCTGCCGCGGCCGGGGCTTCCTTGGCCTTCTGCATCATCGCCTTGACGTGCGCCTGCACGTCTTCCTTGAGTATGCGACCGCGCGGACCGGTGCCGGGAACGACCGCTAGGTCGACGCCGAACTCGCGGGCCAACTGGCGTACGGCCGGGCCGGCATGCACCTTGACGCCGTCGCGGGTCGGCGCGCCGACCGGGCCCGGCACGCGGGCCGGGGCCGGTGCAGCGGCGGGCGCGGCGGCGCTCGGCTGGGCAGGGGCGGGCGTCGGGGCGGGGGCGGCCGGAGCTGCCGCCGCCGGTGCGCCGGCGCTACGCAGGGTGAGGATCGGGGTGCCAGTACTCACCTCGTCGTTCAGCTGGACGGCGACGCTTTCCACCACGCCGGCGGCCGGCGAGGGGATCTCCATGCTGGCCTTGTCCGACTCCAGGGTGATCAGCGACTGCTCGGCCTGGACGCTGTCGCCCGGCTTGACCAGGACCTCGATGACCTTGGCCTTGCCGGCCGAGCCGATGTCCGGGACCTTGACCTCCTGGCTGGCGCTGGCCGCCGGCGCCGCGGCAGGTGCCGGGCTGGCCGGCTGGCTCGCGGCCGGGGATGGAGCCGGAGCTGCTGCGGCAGGCACCGCGGTCGCTGCTTCGGCGCCGCGCAGGGTGAGGATCAGGTCGCCGGTGCCCACTTCGTCGTTCAGCGTGGCGGCGACGCTTTCCACCACGCCGGCGGCCGGCGAGGGGATCTCCATGCTGGCCTTGTCCGATTCCAGGGTGATCAGCGACTGCTCGGCCTGGACGCTGTCGCCGGGCTTGACCAGGATCTCGATGATCTTCGCCTTGCCGGCCGAGCCGATGTCCGGGACACGGACTTCCCGGGTCGCGCCGGCAGTGCTCGGGGTCGCGGCGGGGGCGGCCGGAGTCGGCTCCTCCGCCTCGTCGACTGCCTGGGTCGGCGCGGCGGGCACCGCTTCGGGGGCGGCGGTCTGGCCGTTGGCGCTGTCCAGTTCGATGATCGCATCGCCCTGTTTGAGCTTGTCGCCCAGCTTGGCGAGGATGTTCTTCACCACGCCGGCGGCCGGCGAGGGGACTTCCATGCTGGCCTTGTCGGATTCCAGCACCAGCAGTCCCTGCTCGGCTTCGACCCGGTCGCCCGGCTTGATCAGCAGTTCGATGACTTCGCCTTCGCCGCCGATGTCGGGTACACGAATGAGTTCGCTCACGTTGCTTCTCCTTAGCAGTCCAGCGGATTGCGTTTGTTCGGATCGATACCGAACCGGGCGATGGCGTCGGCCACCACCGAGGGTTCGATGTCGCCGCGCTCGGCCAGGGCTTCCAGCGCGGCCAGGGCGACCCAGTAACGATCCACTTCGAAGAAGTGACGCAGTTTCTTGCGGCTGTCGCTGCGGCCGAAGCCGTCGGTGCCGAGCACCTTGTATTCCTTGACCGGGACCCACTGGCGGATCTGGTCGGCGAACAGCTTCATGTAGTCGGTGGAGGCGACCACCGGGCCCTTGCGCCCGGACAGGCACTGCTCCACGTAGCTCAGCTGCGGCTTCTGCTCCGGATGCAGGCGGTTGTGGTGTTCCACCGCCAGGCCGTCGCGGCGCAGCTCGTTGAAGCTGGTGACGCTCCATACGTCGGCGCCGACGTTGTAGTGCTCGCGCAGCAGCTTGGCCGCCTCGCGCACCTCGCGCAGGATGGTGCCGGAGCCGAGCAGCTGGACGTGGTGGGCGGCTTCCCGCTTGTCCTCCTCCAGCAGGTACATGCCCTTGACGATGCCTTCCTCGACACCCTCCGGCATGGCCGGCTGGATGTAGTTCTCGTTCATCACGGTGATGTAGAAGAACACGTTCTTCTGTTCTTCGGTCATCTGGCGGATGCCTTCGCGGATGATCACCGCCAGCTCGTAGGCGTAGGTCGGATCGTAGCTGCGGCAGCTCGGGATGGTCGCGGCCAGCAGGTGGCTGTGGCCGTCCTCGTGCTGCAGGCCCTCGCCGTTGAGGGTGGTGCGTCCGGCGGTGCCGCCCAGCAGGAAGCCGCGCGCCTGGATGTCGCCGGCGGCCCAGGCCAGGTCGCCGATACGCTGGAAGCCGAACATCGAATAGAAGATGTAGAACGGCAGCATCGGCTGGTTGTGGTTGCTGTAGGAGGTCGCCGCGGCGATCCAGCTGGACATGGCGCCGGCCTCGTTGATGCCTTCCTCGAGGATCTGGCCCTTCTTGTCCTCGCGGTAGAACATCACCTGGTCCTTGTCCACCGGCTCGTAGAGCTGGCCGACCGAGGAGTAGATGCCGAGTTGGCGGAACATGCCTTCCATGCCGAAGGTGCGGGCCTCGTCCGGGATGATCGGGACGATGCGCGAGCCCAGCTCCTTGTCCTTGACCAGGTGCGAGAGGATCCGCACGAAGGCCATGGTGGTGGAAATCTCGCGGTCGCCGCTGCCGTCGAGGAGCGCCTTGAGGGACTCCAGCGGCGGGGTCGGGATGCTGATGCTCTTGCTGCGGCGCTGCGGCACGAAGCCGCCGAGCTTCTCGCGGGTCTTGCGCAGGTACTTCATCTCCGGGCTGTTCTCGTCCGGTCGGTAGAACGGCAGGCCTTCCAGCTCCTCGTCCTTCAGCGGGATGTCGAACTTGTCGCGGAATTTCTTCAGGCTCTCGATATCCACCTTCTTGGTGTTGTGCGCGGTGTTCTTCGCTTCACCGGCGCCGGTGCCGTAGCCCTTGATGGTCTTGGCCAGGATGACGGTCGGCTGGCCCTTGTGGTTGACCGCCTGGTGGTAGGCCGCATAGACCTTGTAGGGATCGTGGCCGCCGCGGTTGAGGCGCCAGATCTCGTCGTCGGACATGTCCTTGACCATTTCCAGCAGCTCGGGCCGGGCACCGAAGAAGTGCTTGCGCACGAAGGCGCCGTCCTTGGCCTTGTAGTTCTGGTAGTCGCCGTCGACCACTTCGTCCATGCGCTGCTGCAGCAGGCCGGCATGGTCCTTGGCGAACAGCGGGTCCCAGAAACGGCCCCATACCACCTTGTTGACGTTCCACTGGGCGCCGCGGAACACGCCTTCCAGTTCCTGGATGATCTTGCCGTTGCCGCGCACCGGGCCGTCCAGGCGCTGCAGGTTGCAGTTGACCACGAAGATCAGGTTGTCCAGCTGCTCGCGCCCGGCCAGGGCGATGGCGCCGAGGGATTCCGGCTCGTCGCACTCGCCGTCGCCGAGGAAGCACCAGACCTTCTGCTGGCCGGCGGGGATGAAGCCGCGGTGCTCCAGGTACTTCATGAAGCGCGCCTGGTAGATCGCCTGGATCGGACCGAGGCCCATGGAGACGGTGGGGAACTGCCAGAAGTCCGGCATCAGGTGCGGGTGCGGGTAGGACGACAGGCCGTTGCCGTCGACCTCCTGGCGGTAGTTCTGCAGTTGCTCCTCGCTGATGCGCCCTTCGAGGAAGGCGCGGGCGTAGACGCCGGGGGATGCGTGGCCCTGGAAGTAAATCAGGTCGCCGCCGTGTTCCGCCGTGGGAGCCTTGAAGAAGTAGTTGAAGCCGATGTCGTACAGGGTGGCGCTGGAGGCGAAGGTGGAGATGTGACCGCCCAGGTCCGGGTCCTTGAGGTTGGCGCGCATCACGGTGGCCAGCGCGTTCCAGCGTACCAGGGAGCGGATGCGGCGTTCCATGAACAGATCACCGGGCATCTGCGCCTCATGGGCGACCGGGATGGTGTTGCGGTAAGGCGTGGTGATCGCATAGGGCAGCTCGGTGCCGCTGCGGGTCGCCAGCTCTCCCATCCGGGTCAGCAGATAGTGGGCGCGGTTTTCGCCTTCCTGTTCAAGAACGGACTCGAGGGCGTCCAGCCACTCCTGAGTTTCGACGGGGTCAAGGTCTTGCATGTCTTGCTCCATGGCGGAAAGGCTTCCAGAATCGGTAGCCAGGATGCGCGCCCCACCTTTTGGGTGGGCGCGGTTTGTTATTCCTCTGTCGGGGGTGAACCGACGAGCTTGTAGTTTTACTACAAGACTTCGCCCTTTTCAGCCCCCTTCGGAGGAATTTTTCGTAGCAAAACTACATCGCAATCGATCGCTCCCTTTCACTTCCGGGCACGCCTCGCGCCGATCCTGCCGAATTGCGAGGGTGCCGCCGAACAGGATAGATCCATGAGCCTGCCTCTGCTGGCTACATTGCCAGCCTCGCTGGAAACCTTTGTCCGTCGTGCCGAAACAGAGTTCGAGCGAGCCGTCGCGGGCCTCGACCGGGAGCCGGCGGCGTCCCTTTCCCGCTGGCCCGAAGCGCGTCGCCAGGCCTTCGCCCGGGTCTGCGCGGCCAGCGATTTCGTCATCGAGCAGGCGCTGCGCGATCCCGAGCTGTTCCTGGGGCTGGCGGAGAGCGGCGAATTGGAACGCTCCCTGGGCGACGGCGAGCTGCGCGGGCAGCTGGCGGCGGCGCTGGAGGGCTGCGGGGGCGAGGACGAGCTGGCGCGGCGTCTGCGGCGTTTCCGCAACCGTCAGCAGATGCGCATCGTCTGGCGCGACGTGAATCGCCTGGCAGACCTGCGCGAGACCTGCCGCGATCTGTCCGACCTCGCCGACGCCTGCATCGATCTGGCCTGCCAGTGGCTGTACGCCGGTCTCTGCGCCCAGTCCGGCACCCCCGTCGGACGGCGCTCCGGACAGCCGCAGCAGCTGATCGTGCTCGGCATGGGCAAGCTGGGCGCCGGCGAGCTGAACCTGTCCTCGGACATCGACCTGATCTTCGCCTACCCGGAGGGCGGCGAAACCGAGGGGACGCGGCGCTCGCTGGACAACCAGGAGTTCTTCACCCGCCTGGGCCAGAAGCTGATCAAGGCCCTGGACGCGATCACCGTGGACGGCTTCGTCTTCCGCGTCGACATGCGCCTGCGCCCCTACGGCTCGTCCGGTCCGCTGGTGTTCAGCTTCAGCGCCCTGGAGCAGTACTACCAGGATCAGGGGCGCGACTGGGAACGCTACGCCATGATCAAGGCGCGGGTGGTGGGCGGCGATCCGGTCGCCGGCAAGCAGCTGCTGGAGATGCTGCGGCCGTTCGTCTACCGACGCTACCTGGACTTCTCTGCCATCGAGGCGCTGCGCAGCATGAAGCAGCTGATCCAGCAGGAGGTGCGGCGCAAGGGCATGGACGCCAACATCAAGCTCGGTGCCGGCGGCATCCGCGAGGTGGAGTTCATCGCCCAGGCCTTCCAGCTGATCCATGGCGGGCGCGACCTGAGCCTGCAGCAGCGGCCGCTGCTCAAGGTGCTGGACACCCTTGAGGGGCAGGGCTATCTGCCGCCGGCGGTGGTCGCCGAGCTGCACGAGGGCTACGAATTCCTGCGCTATACCGAGCACGCCCTGCAGGCGATCGCCGACCGCCAGACGCAGATGCTGCCGGACGGCGAGACCGACCGGGCGCGGGTCGCCTTCATGCTCGGCTTCCCCGACTGGGACAGCTTCCATGCTGGACTGATGAAGTGGCGCGAGCGCATCGACTGGCACTTCCGCCAGGTCATCGCCTCGCCGGACGAGGAGGGCGAGGAGAGCGAAGCGGCGCCGGGCGCCGAGTGGCTGCCGCTGTGGGAGGATGCCCTCGACGAGGAAGCGGCTTGCCGGCAGCTCGCCGACGCCGGCTTCGCGCAGCCCCGCGAGGCCTGGCAGCACCTCGCCGGCCTGCGCGACAGCGCCCAGGTGCGCGCCATGCAGCGCATCGGCCGCGAGCGGCTGGATGCCTTCGTCCCGCGCCTGCTGATGCAGACGGTCGAGCACGAGAGGCCCGATCTGGTGCTGGAGCGGGTGCTGCCCCTGGTCGAGGCGGTGGCCCGGCGCTCGGCCTATCTGGTGCTGCTCACGGAAAACCCCGGCGCTCTCGAGCGCCTGCTCGACCTTTGCGCCGCCAGTCCCTGGATCGCCGAGCAGATCGCCCGCTTCCCGCTGTTGCTCGACGAGCTGCTCAACGAGGGCCGGCTGTTCAGTCCGCCGGGCAAGGACGAGCTGGCCGCCGAGCTGCGCGAACGGCTGATGCGCATCCCGGAAGAGGACTTGGAGCAGCAGATGGAGGTGCTGCGCCACTTCAAGCTGGCCCACCGCTTGCGCGTGGCCGCCTCGGAGATCGCCGGCACCCTGCCGCTGATGAAGGTCAGCGACTACCTGACCTGGCTGGCCGAGGCCATCCTCGACCAGGTCCTGGCCCTCGCCTGGCGCCACACGACGGCCCGTTACGGCGCGCCGCGCCGGGCCGACGGCAGCGCCTGCGAGCTGGATTTCGTCATCGTCGGCTACGGCAAGGTCGGCGGCATCGAGCTGGGCCACGGCTCGGATCTCGACCTGGTGTTCATCCACGACGGCGATCCGCAGGCCGAGACCGACGGCGCCAAGCCGATCGACGGGGCGCAGTTCTTCACCCGCCTGGGCCAGCGCATCATCCACCTGCTGACCGTGCAGACCACCTCCGGGCAGCTCTACGAGGTGGACATGCGCCTGCGCCCGAGCGGCAACGCCGGGCTGCTGGTCAGCTCGCTGGCCGCTTTCCAGCGCTACCAGGAGCAGGAGGCCTGGACCTGGGAGCACCAGGCCCTGGTGCGGGCGCGGGTGCTGGTCGGCTGCCCGCGGGTGGCGGCGGCCTTCGAGCGGGTGCGCGCGCAGATCCTCGGCCGGTCGCGCGACCTGGCCGAGCTGCGCCGGCAGGTCAGCGAGATGCGCGCCAAGATGCGCGACAACCTGGGGACTCCGACCAGTGCCGGCGGCACTGCGGAGAACGCCTTCGAGCCCGCGGTTCCGTTCAATCTCAAGCAGGATGCCGGCGGTATCGTTGACATCGAATTTATGGTGCAATATGCGGCCCTCGCCTGGTCGCACCAGCACCCCGAACTGTTGCGCTACACCGATAACATCCGGATTCTGGACGGACTGGCACACGCCGGCCTGCTGGCTGGCGACGAAGTTCATCTGCTGCAGGAGGCCTACAAGGCCTATCGCGCCGCAGCCCATCGACTGGCCCTGCAGAAGCAGCCGGGTGTGGTCGGCGGAGACCAGTTCCGCGACGAACGCCGGGCGGTGATGCGGATCTGGCGGGAACTTGGGCTGAGCTGAATTCAGGGCAACCGATCCTGTCGCAGCGGGCGGCGTTGGCGCCGCCCGGTCTGGACGCGTTTTACGAATTGAAATCTTGAGGAGCAGGCTAATTATGTCGATGGCCGACCGTGATGGTGTGATCTGGTACGACGGCGAACTGGTGCAGTGGCGCGATGCGACCACTCATGTGCTGACCCACAGCCTGCACTACGGTATGGGCGTGTTCGAAGGCGTGCGTGCCTACAAGACCCCGCAGGGCACGGCGATCTTCCGCCTGCAGGCGCACACCGACCGCCTGTTCGACTCGGCGCACATCATGGGCATGAAGATCCCGTTCACCAAGGAAGAGATCAACGAGGCCACCAAGGCCGCGGTGCGCGAGAACAACCTAGACAGCGCCTACATCCGCCCGCTGGCTTTCTACGGCTCGGAAGGCATGGGCATCCGCGCCGACAACCTGAAGGTTCACGTGATCGTCGCCGCCTGGCACTGGGGCGCCTACATGGGCGAGGAAGCGCTGGAGCAGGGCATCAAGATCCGCACCAGCTCCTTCACCCGTCACCACGTCAACATCTCCATGACCCGCGCCAAAGCCAGCGGCCACTACATCAACTCGATGCTGGCCCTGCAGGAAGCGGTGTCCGCCGGCGCCGACGAGGCCCTGCTGCTGGATCCGGAAGGCTACGTGGCCGAGGGTTCGGGCGAGAACGTGTTCGTGGTCAAGAACGGCGTGATCTACACCCCGGAAGTCACTGCCTGCCTGAACGGCATCACCCGCAACACCGTGCTGACCCTGGCCGGCGAGCTGGGTATCCCGGTGGTCGAGAAGCGCATCACCCGCGACGAGGTGTACATCGCCGACGAGGCGTTCTTCACCGGCACCGCCGCCGAAGTCACCCCGATCCGCGAGCTGGACGGCCGTCAGATCGGCATCGGCCGCCGCGGTCCGGTCACCGAGAAGCTGCAGAAGGCCTACTTCGATCTGGTCAGTGGCCGCACCGACGCTCACGCCGAGTGGCGCACCCTGGTCAAGTAAGCTAGCTCGGGGAGGCAGGCGCGCGGGTTGGCTAGAGGCTCCGGCCGCCCCCAGCAAGAGGCGCCGCGCGTGTCGCGCGGTGCCGAACCCAACCCACGGTCTGTCCGGACTCTTATGAATATCCTGATCATCGGCCCCAGCTGGGTCGGCGACATGGTGATGGCGCAGACCCTGTTCGTCTGCCTGAAGCAGCGCCATCCCGACTGCTCGATCGACGTGCTAGCCCCCGAGTGGAGCCGGCCGATCCTCGAACGCATGCCCGAGGTACGCCACGCGCTGGGCTTCCCGCTCGGCCACGGCGTGCTCGACCTCGCCGCGCGCCGGCGCATCGGCAAATCCCTCGCCGGGCGCTACGACCAGGCGATCCTCCTGCCCAATTCGCTGAAGTCGGCCCTGGTGCCGTTCTTCGCCGGCATCCCGATCCGCACCGGCTGGCGCGGCGAGATGCGCTTTGGGCTGCTCAACGACATCCGCACGCTGGACGAGGCGCGCCATCCGCTGATGATCGAGCGATTCATGGCGCTCGCCTTCGACGCGGACGCCGAGCTGCCGCAGCCCTATGCGCGGCCGTCCCTGCGCATCGATCCCGAGAGCCGCGCGGCGGCCCTGGCCCGATTCGGCCTGGAGCTGGACCGTCCGGTGCTGGCCCTCTGTCCGGGCGCCGAGTTCGGCGAGGCCAAGCGCTGGCCGGCCTCGCACTACGCCCGGGTGGCCGAGCGGAAGATCCGCGACGGCTGGCAGATCTGGCTGTTCGGCTCGCAGAACGACCATGCGGTCGGCGAGGACATCCGCTCGCGGCTGATTCCCGGCTTTCGCGAGGAAGCGGTCAACCTGGCCGGCGCGACCGCCTTGGCCGAGGCCATCGACCTGCTGTCCTGCGCCGATGCGGTGGTGTCCAACGATTCCGGCCTGATGCACGTGGCCGCCGCGCTGGGCCGCCCGCTGGTGGCGGTGTACGGCTCCACCTCGCCGCAGTTCACCCCGCCGCTGGCGGAGCGGGTGGAGATCGTCCGGCTCGGACTGGAGTGCAGCCCCTGCTTCGAGCGCAGCTGCCGTTTCGGCCACTACGACTGCCTGCGCGATCTGCCGGCGCAGCGGGTCGACGAGGCGCTGGATCGCCTGCTGCCGCAACCGGTCGAGGGCGTGTAGCGTGAAGGTCCTGCTGATCAAGACGTCCTCCCTGGGCGACGTCATCCATACCCTGCCGGCGCTGACCGACGCGGCGCGCGCCATTCCGGGCATCCAGTTCGACTGGGTGGTGGAGGAGGGCTTCGCCGAGATCCCCGCCTGGCACCCGGCGGTGGCCCAGGTCATTCCGGTGGCGATCCGCCGCTGGCGCCGGAGCCTCTGGCAGACCCTGGCGGGCGGCGAGTGGCGGCGCTTCAAGCGGCGCCTGCGGGAGAGCCGCTACGATCTGGTGATCGACGCCCAGGGCCTGTTCAAGAGCGCCTGGCTGACCCGCTACGCCAAGGCGCCGGTGGCCGGCCTCGACCGTGCCTCGGCCCGCGAGCCGCTGGCCAGCTACTTCTACGACCGCCGATACACAGTGCCGTGGGGGCAACATGCGGTGGAGCGGGTGCGCCAACTGTTCGCCCTGGCCCTCAACTACTCCCTGCCGGCCGGCTTGGGCGACTACGGCCTCGACCGCCGGCGCCTGGCCGACCGCTCGACCTTGCCCTACCTGCTGTTCCTCCACGGCACCACCTGGGACAGCAAGCACTGGCCGGAGAGCTACTGGCGCGAGCTGGCCGAGCGCATGACCTGGCTCGGCTGGTCGATTCGACTGCCCTGGGGCAACGCCGAGGAAAAGGCCCGCGCCGAGCGTCTCGCCGAGGGGCTGGACAAGGTCGTGGTGCTGCCGAAGATGAACCTCGCGGGGGTGGCCAAGACCCTGGCCGGCGCCAGCGCCTGCGTGGCGGTGGACACCGGCCTCGGCCATCTGGCCGCAGCGCTGGACGTGCCGACCCTCTCCCTCTACGGGCCGACCAGCCCCGGACTCACCGGCGCCTACGGCCGCGGCCAGGTGCATCTGGCCGCCGACTACCCGGCCTGCGTGCCCTGTCTGGCCAAGTCCTGCCAGTACAAGCCGACCGAGGCGGACCGCCGCCAGCTGGATCTCAAGCGCGAGCGCCCGGTGTGCTTCAGCCGGCTCGCGCCGCAGCGGGTGGCGACCGAGCTGGAAGGGCTGCTGCTGGACGAGGGGCTGCGTTGATGCAGCTGGCCTTCGTCCTCTACAAGTACTTCCCCTTCGGCGGCCTGCAACGCGACTTCCTGCGCATCGCCCTGGAGTGCCAGCGGCGCGGGCATGCCATCCGCGTCTACTGCCTGATCTGGGAGGGCGAGGTGCCCCCCAGCTTCGAGGTGAGGATCGCGCCGGTCAGGGCGCTGTTCAACCACCGACGCAACGAGCGGTTCAGCGCCTGGCTGCGGGACGACCTGGCGTGCCGGCCAGCGGATCGGGTGATCGGCTTCAACAAGATGCCGGGGCTGGATGTCTACTACGCCGCCGATCCCTGCTTCGAGGACAAGGCGCAGACCCTGCGCAGCCCGCTGTATCGCAAGTGGGGGCGCTACAAGCACTTCGCCGAGTACGAGCGGGCGGTGTTCGCCCCCGAGTCGAGGACCGAGATCCTGACGATTTCCGAGTTGCAGCAGCCCCTGTTCGTCAAGCACTACGGAACCCCGGCCGAGCGCTTCCATCTGCTGCCGCCGGGCATCGCCGCGGACCGCCGCGCGCCCGCCGATGCTGGACTGATCCGCGCCGAGTTCCGCCGCGAGTTCGCCCTGGCGGACGACGAGCTTCTGCTGCTGCAGATCGGCTCCGGTTTCAAGACCAAGGGCCTGGACCGCAGCCTCAAGGCCCTGGCCGCATTGCCCCGGGAGCTGAAAAAGCGCACCCGGCTGATCGCCATCGGCCAGGACGATCCCCGGCCGTTCCTGCTGCAGAGCACGGCGCTGGGCCTCTCCGAGCAGGTGCAGATCCTAAGGGGGCGCAGCGACATTCCGCGCTTTCTGCTCGGCGCCGACCTGCTGATCCACCCGGCCTACAACGAGAACACCGGGACCGTGCTGCTCGAGGCGCTGGTCTCCGGGCTGCCGGTGCTGGTCACCGAGGTCTGCGGCTACGCCCGCTACATCGCCGAGGCCGACTGCGGCAGGGTGCTGTCCGGCCCGTTCCGCCAGGAGGCCTTCGACCGCCTGCTCGCCGAGATGCTCACGGATACGCCGCAGCGTGCGGCTTGGGGCCGCAACGGTCTGGCCTTCGCTGAGACGGCCGACCTCTACTCCCTGCCGCGGCGGGCAGCCGATCTGATCCTCGGGGAGGGCGCATGAGCGTGATCCGGAGGGTGGATAGCACGCGCAGCGTTTATCCACCGGCGATGCCACGGCGGGCCAATGGTGGGCAAGGCTGCTCCGTTGTTGGCCCTACGGGGGGCATGGCATGAAACTGGTCCTCGGCGAGCCCTTCGGAGCCCTGTGGGCCGGGTGCGATCCGTTCGCCGAGGTCGAGCAGCTGCAGGGGCAGGTCTTCCGCGAGCTGGAGGGCCGGCGAACGCTGCGCATCGAGGTGGCGGGGCGCGGCTACTTCGTCAAGATCCACCGTGGCGTCGGCTGGGGCGAGATCGCCAAGAACCTGCTGACGGCCAGGACGCCGGTGCTCGGTGCCGCCCGGGAGTGGACGGCGCTGCGGCGTCTCGCCGAGGCTGGGGTGCCGACCATGACCGCCGTCGCCTTCGGCGAGCGCGGCGCCAATCCGGCCCGCCAGCATTCCTTCCTGGTCACCGAGGAGCTGGCGCCCACCATCAGCCTGGAGGACTTCTGCCGCGACTGGCCGAGCCGGCCGCCGGCGCCGCGCCTGAAGCGCGCGCTGATCGCCGAGGTGGCGAGGCTGGTCGGCGGCATGCACCGTGCCGGGGTCAATCACCGCGACTGCTACATCTGCCATTTCCTCCTGCACACCGACCGGCCCCCGGCCGCGGACGACCTGCGTCTGTCGCTGATCGATCTGCACCGCGCACAGATCCGCGGGCGCACGCCCCGGCGTTGGCGCGACAAGGATCTGGCCGCCCTGTATTTCTCGGCCCTGGAGATCGGCCTGAGCCGACGCGACAAGCTGCGTTTCCTCAAGGGTTATTTCCGCCAGCCGCTGCGCGCGATTCTGCGCGGCGAGGCGCCGCTGCTGAACTGGCTGGAGGCCGAGGCCCGGCGGCTGATGGCCCGCTACCGGCGCAAGCGCGCTGCGGGAGTCGAGCTATGAGCCGCTGGCAGCTGGCCGCCGGGCTGGACGACCAAGCAGCTGCGGCTTTCGCCAGCCTGGATGCGGTATTCGCGCTGGAGGGCGAGCTGATCACCCGCGATCTCCTGTCCAAGGTCCTCCGCGTCGAGATCGCCGGCGTGCGCTATTACGTCAAGCTCTACCGGGGAGCGGGAAAGGGACTGCGCCGTTTCCTCGGCCGGCCTCGAGTTCAGGCCGAATGGCAGAATCTGAAGCTTTTCGCCGAGTGGGGCATCCCGACCGCTCCCCTGGTGGCCTGGGGACTCGAGCGTTCTCTGGGGGCCTTCCGCCGCGGCGCGCTGATCACCCGGGAAATCGTCGCCAGCCAGGATCTGGCCGCGATGGCCACACGGGGCGATTCGCGCCTGGCCGACCCGCGCTGGGTGGATGCCGTCAGCCGCCAGCTGGCCCAGGCGACCCGCAGCCTGCACGATCACCATTTCGTCCACAACGACCTGAAGTGGCGCAACCTGCTGGTGGACCCGGCGGGCCAGCTGTTTCTGATCGACTGTCCGTCCGGCGCCTTCTGGTGGGGGCACTGGCTGCGCTGGCGCATCACCAAGGATCTGGCCTGCCTGGACAAGGTGGCCAAATACCAGCTGTCGCGGACCCAGCGGTTGCGCTTCTACCTGCAGTACCGGCGGCGCAAGAAGCTGAGCGCCGGCGACAAGCGGCGCATCCGCAAGATCCTGAGCTACTTCGAGGGGCGGGAATGAGCCCTTTGCGGGCGTCACGGATGCCGCGCCGCTCCTGTTCTGCGGCGCACGCCGGGACTTATCGATAGAATCCCTGTATCGCCGCTGCACCGGCGGCGGAGCCTCGAGGAACCCAGCACATGAACCTACGCCAGCTTGCCAGCGCCGGTCGCAATCCGGATCTGCCTCTGTCGGTCGAACTGGCCGATGCCGCGGGTCCAGCGACCCTGCGTCTGGAGCGATTGCTGCGCGTGCTGCCCGGCCAGCGCTACGTCGGTCGCGGCGAGTGGCGGGGCAAGCGGGTCCTGGCCAAGCTGCTGGTCGGCAGCAAGGCGGCGCTGCAGTTCCAGCGCGAACTGTCCGGCGCCCGCCTGCTCGCCGGGCAGGGGCTGACCACCCCGCAGCTCATGGCCGATGGCCTGACGGAGGGGCAGGGCGGCTGGCTGCTGTTCGAGTATCTAGAGGGCTGCCACAGCCTCGCCGAGGAGTGGCAACGGGTGGCCCAGGAACCGCCGTTGTCGGACGGCCAGCAAGCGGTGCTGGGCGAGGCTCTGGTGGCCATCGCCGGACTGCACGCCAAGGGACTGTGGCAGGCCGACCTGCACCTCGACAACCTGCTGCGCCACGAGGGGCGAATCCATTTCATCGATGGCGGCGGCGTCAAGGCTGAAGAGCCGGGCAAGCCGCTGTCCCGCGACAGGGTGCTGGAGAACCTCGGCGTGTTCTTCGCCCAGTTGCCGCCCTCGCTGGAGCCCTTCACCGAAGAACTGCTGGTGCACTATCTGCTGGCCAATGCCGAGCATGCCCTGCCGCTGGAGGCCCTGCTCAAGGAGGTGGCCAAGGTCCGTCGCTGGCGCCTGCGCGATTTCCTGCACAAGCTTGGCCGCGACTGCAGCCTGTTCGGCGCCCAGCGCAGCGCCAGGCTCCTGCGGGTCGTGCGCCGCGACAGCGAATCTCTGCTGCGCCCGTTGCTGGACGACCCGGATGCCGCTATCGCCCGTGGCCATGTCTACAAGACCGGCGGCGCCGCCACCGTGGCGCACGTCGAGGTCAGTGGCCGGACCTTGCTGGTCAAGCGCTACAACATCAAGGGCTTCGCCCACTGGCTGAAACGCTTCTGGCGTCCCAGCAGGGCCTGGCACAGCTGGGTAGAAGGCAACCGCCTGGATTTCCTCGGCATCGCCACCCCCCGCCCGCTGGCCGTGCTCGAGCACCGCTGCTGCGGACTGCGCGGTCGCGCCTACCTGATCACCGAGTACTGCGGGGGGCCGGATATCCTCGAGCGCTTCCGGCCGTTCCTGAACGGCTCGCTGCCGGAAGAAGAGTTGCAGGTCCTGGAGCGGCTCTTTGCGGCCCTGCTGCGCGAACGGATCAGTCACGGCGACCTGAAGGGCAACAACCTGCTCTGGCAGGACGGCCGCTGGCTACTGATCGACCTGGACGCCGTGCGGCAGCACACGGGAGCTGCCAGCTTCGCCGAAGCCTATGCCCGCGACCGGGCCCGCTTCCTGCGCAACTGGCCGGCCGACAGCATGCTGCATCGGGTGCTGGATGAGCGGTTGCCGAGACATTCTTCCCTTCAATCTGTAGTGGAAGAGGAGTGAGTGTGGCGGCTCCTGAAACTGGCAAGTTAGCGATAGTGCGGGCAGAAATTAAAGGACCTATTCTGCTATAATTAAAAGATAATTCCTGTTGACGATTGCAAGTGTCTAGATGGCCTCTAAGCAAGTCGATCTGGATGGCTTTCATCGCATCCGGCTCCCGTCCGAATCTCAAATCATGTCCACCTGGAAGACTCGGGCGGACTTCCCTTTAGTCAGTGTCATTTGTATTACTTACAATCATGAGCGCTATATCGAAGATGCCTTGCGCGGCTTCTTGATTCAGGTCACTGACTTCCCATTCGAAATTATCGTGCATGATGATGCCTCTAACGATCGGACTGCTGAGATCGTAAATCGCTATCAGAGTCTCTATCCGCACATCGTTAAGCCGATTTTTCAAACGGTAAATCAATACTCGACATCTCCGGGGATTCCTATCAGTCGCTGCCTTGAGGCGGCTGCAGGTGAATACATAGCACTTTGCGAGGGGGACGATTTCTGGATCCACCCGTTAAAGCTGAAGAAGCAGATCGATGCATTGTCTGACTCCCGCCATCAATCGGAGCTTTGCTTCCATTCGGCGATAAGGATCGATGCAACGAACGAGAATAGAAAAATAATCGGTCGATATGCGCGGCGATCATCATTGGTGCCTGCGGAATGCATCATCAAACATACGCATGGGCAGATACCGACAGCCTCCCTCGTGCTCACGCGCGCGGCAGCAAGGCGCTATTATGAGTTTCTGAGGGATAATCCAGGACTTCCCGTGGGGGATATATACCTGCAGGCTATCGCTGCGGCCAGGGACGGTGCGTTATTTATAGCGGAAACCATGTCGGTTTACAGAGTTTTTGCGGAGGGCTCATGGTCGGCGCGAACCCGCAATTCTTCTGTAAAAATAGCCCATGCTTTGAAGCGCTTCGAGGCTACTTTCGTGCTGGATAGACTGACCAATGGTCGGTTTCATTCGGCTTTCATGGCTGCGCTCAGCGATCAGTCGTGCGATATAGTTGTCCATAAAAGCTACGACAGACGCTTGAAGACCGATTTTTTACGAGAGACGGCATCGTATTATACAGCTTGCCAAAAGCTTATGTTTTATCTCGTTTGCTATATGCCTAGGCCTTTGCTGAGAGTGATCAGAGCGTATCGGACCTTCAAAAGGGGACGATAAATTAAATGCAGGGAACTTGCCGGGCGTGAGGCTGCTCATGCCTGGCTAGTCGACATGGGAACGCTGCATATCTCTTTTTAATGCCAGATCCATATCCCGTTGGCTCTGTTGTTCCGGTCTTGTAGCGGAAACTGAATCTGCCAGGATCTTGCTGATTACTCTTGAGCTGTAATCAGGGACAGAATCTCTATCGGTGAAGTTTCGATCAGTAGCAAGTCTCAGTAGATTGAGGGTTTTCTGGCCGCCAACGTCATCAGACCAGTTCTTTTCCAGTATCTTGCGATTCTTGAGGATGCTGATGTCGTCCAGCGTCTCGTCCAATAGCCTCGGATTCTTTTCAAGCTCCTGAACCGTATAAACGATCGCTCCCTGCTCGCGTAGGAAGGCGTAGGTAGGGCATTCCGCGCGCAAGAAAACCTTGGCCCCCATGTAAAGCATGATGACGATATTTCCTACCGCCTGCTGGCGGACATGATTCATGATCACGAAACCGCAGGCTCTTAGGGTGGCCATGTATTGGCTGAGTGGCATGAATTCGGTGATGGGCTCGAAATCATCGCCAAGCAGGCTTTTCCCATATTTGATGACGAGATCCTTGTATGTGTCATCTCCATAGCTAAGGGGAGATATGATTTTTCTCTTGCTGACGCCCATGGTCGTTAGTAGCGAGAAGACATCAATGTGATTGTTCTCGGCGGATGCGCTGTTTCCAACCAGAATGGCGGCCCCATTCGTCCGACTGTCCTGAAGGCCGTTCGACAGCATGCGCTCGAGGTTGCCGTAGTTCCATGATATGTACTGAGGGAATGTACTATCTGCGAATTTCTCTTTGACGATGCTGTATTCGTTTGCAAGTACAGGGGCGAAAAAGCTTATTTGGTTTATTAGTTTTTTCTTTTTTCGCGTGTTAAGTCTTCTCTTGGCAAGCCTTATGAGGTTGGTGAGTACGCCGCTTCGTATCGCCTGCTTTCTCATGGCCTTTTGCGTCAAAGGGAGGAGCATTTCATTGCGACTGCTATGGATTAAGTCGTAATAGTCGTAGCCCCACCCTAACCAGACCAGAGGCGTTTCTTTCGAGATTTTGCTCAATGTTTTGAGCCAGGCGGGAATGAGTGAATGAATGATGATGAGATCATATTTCACGAATTCCTTGGAAAGACTTCCGGTTCGCAATTCCTTTCGAGAGGCGATTTTGGCAGGGGACTTGACGTATTTCAGGTCTTCGGGGGCATAGAGATACAGCTCGTTAGCGCCTGGAGCGGCCTGCTCGAATGCTCTCAAGCCTTGGTCAACGAACTTTTCATCTCTTGCCAAGTGAAGTATTTTCAAGTCTTTCATATCTATCGGTCGCGCCCCAAAAAGGTGTTTTCTTTTGGTTCGCCTGTCGTGCGCCTGATTCATCGCCGGTTCGGCCCACGGGTTGGTCGTGGGCAGGAAGGGAGCGGAAATCATCTTTCCGTACTTTTCGTTTTTTGTATTGGCCGTCATCGGCCTTAACTGGTTTTTATTATTTGTACGATTTTCTCTAGATCATCCTGTTCGAGCGCCGGATGAATTGGTAGACATATTACTTTTTCGGCAATCATGCTTGCCGTCGGCAAGTTTTCGCACGCTGCAGAAGCCATTCCGCGATACATCGGGAACTCGCTGATTAGCGGATAGAAGTAACGCCGGGCGAAAATGTTGTTGTCCTTCAGGCGCTGATAGAGTCCATCCCGAGTGAGCGGATAGTCCGCCTCTACCAAGATGGGGAAATAAGAGTAGTTTGCCTTGGACTGGCCAGTCCCGTTGATCGTTTGTATGCCTTTCACGCAGTTGAGCTGATCACGATAATGGTGGTCGATCTCTCTGCGGCGTGCGATTGCTTTGTCGATATGCTGCAGTTGCAGTAGTCCGAAGGCGGCGTTGACCTCGCTCATCTTGCCGTTGATCCCTGGTGCTACCACTGTAACTTCATCGACGAAACCGAAGTTCTTCAGTCGATCGATGCGTTGTTTGGTCTTGGCATCCGGGCAGATGATGGCGCCGCCCTCGAACGTATTGAAAACCTTGGTGGCGTGGAAGCTCAGCACGCTGAGATCGCCATGTCTCAGGATACTGCCTCCCTTATCTTCTACCGCAAAGGCATGGGCGGCATCGTAGATAACGCGAAGATTGTAGTTGTCGGCGATCCGCTGAATGGCTTCGACATCGCAGGGATTGCCGTAGCAATGCACCGGCATGATCGCCGTAGTGTTGGGCGTGATAGCGGCTTCGATCTTGGCCGGGTCCAGATTGAGCGTATCGGAATCGATGTCCACGAATACTGGGTTGATGCCATTCCACAGCAGCGAGTGGGCCGTGGCAACGAACGAATAGGGTGTGGTGATCACTTCGCCCGTTATGCGCAAGGCCTGCAAGGCCGTCAGCAAGGCAATGGTGCCATTATTGAACAGAGCAACATGCTCGACCCCGAGATAGTCGGCCAGAGCCTGCTCCAGTTGCCGGTGCATGGGGCCGCCATTGGTCAATATCTTGCTGTCCCAGATATCTTGCAGATAGGGGATGAATTCTTCTAGTTGCGGTAGATAGGGCTGGGTTACGAAAACAGCTTTGTCACTCATATCAGTACTCGATGATGGGCTGCAGCTGTTGCCGATAGCTGCAACGACATGCCCTGGAGCATCGGGGCGCACTTTCTCTCTATAGGCGAGTTGGCTTTCGAAGTCAGCTGCGATAACGCGACAAGAAGTGCGAGTTTGATGGCATTATGCCTGTACGATCGTGCCAAGTTGGACGCGCCATTCTAGGACATTTTCTCTTTCCAGACTTGTATCCATGGCCTGGGAGTGTTGCCGCGTTTAACGGCGGCAGCAGGAGAAGGTCCGATAGCGAATAAATAAGTTGTCCCGTAGTTTTTTGAGGGATTCGCCGACAGCAGCCAAAGCTGCTGCAGCTCCCCCCTTTGCGCCCGGTCTCATTCCTGAATGGGCGGCCAATGGATACCCATCGACCTCAATGGGGTGGGGCACTATCATGGCGCCTGTACCTTAGCCAGCTCTATGCCAGGGATCGGGCATACATCCTCGTAAAGGCTCGCCCCTCGCTCTGTAACGTTGCCCGATTATCCGAATATCGGCACCGACACCCGTTCCAAAGACAAAAAAGAGGCAAGCCCCTGTGGCATTGACGATTCTCGGCCTTTCCGGGGCCCTCAGCCATGACCCGTCCGCCGCCCTCTACATCGACGGCAAGCTGATCGCCGCCGTCGAAGAGGAGCGCTTCGTCCGCGACAAGCACGCGAAGAACCGCATGCCCTACGAGTCGGCCAAGTTCTGCCTGGCGCAGGCCGGGATCGAGCCGTCCGATGTCGACGTGGTAGCCATCCCCTTCGCGCCGATCAGCATCTTCGGCAAGGCGCGCTGGCACTACGCCAAGCGCTACGCCTACGCGCCGGACCGGGCGCTGGACGCCCTCCTGATGGGTAACCGCCGCTACAAGCGCTACCGCCAGCGCATCCAGTGGTGCCTGCAGCAGCTCGGCTTCGACCTGAAGAAGGTCAAGATCGAGGCGGTCGAGCACCACCTGGCCCACGCCTCCAGCGCCTACCACTGCTCCGGTTTCAGCGAAAAGACCGCGATCATGGGCATCGACGGCAAGGGCGAGTACGCCACCACCTTCTTCGGCTACGGCGAGAACGGCAAGATCCACAAGATCAAGGAGTTCTACGACCCGGATTCGCTCGGCGGCCTGTACGGCGCGCTCACCGAGTACCTCGGCTTCGAGATGCTCGACGGCGAGTTCAAGGTGATGGGCATGGCGCCCTACGGCGACGCCAGCCAGTACGATTTCTCGCGGCTGGCCAGGTTCGAGAACGGCGAGCTGGTGATCAACACCGACTACGCCAACGTCATCGGCTTCCGCCGCCACAAGGAAAAGGGCAAGGGCTACTACTTCTCGCCCAAGCTGATCGAGTGGCTGGGCCCGAAGCGCGAGGGCGACATCGCCGACGACCCGTACATCCACTACGCCGCCAGCATGCAGGCGCTGTTCGAGAAGCTGGCGCTGCAGATGATGGACTACTACCTCGGCGACATCATCAAGCAGACCGGCAAGCTCGCCTTTGCCGGCGGCTGTGCGCTGAACGTCAAGCTCAACCAGAAGATCATCGCCCGCCCGGAAGTGAAGGAGCTGTTCGTCCAGCCGGCCTCCGGCGACGCTGGCACCGCGGTGGGCGCCGCCGCCTACGTGTCGGTCAAGCGCGGCGTGCCGGTGGAGAAGATGGAGCATGTCTACCTCGGCCCGTCCTACCGCGACGAGGACATCATCGCCGCCTGCGCCCGCCACCCGAACGCGCCGAAGTGGCAGAAGATCGCCGACGTGCCTAAGCACATCGCCCGGGTCATGGTCGACGGCAACCCGGTGGCCTGGTTCCAAGGCCGCATGGAGTTCGGCCCGCGCGCCCTCGGCGGCCGTTCGATCATCGGCTGCCCGAGCGTGCCGGGCGTGGCCGACCGCATCAACGAGCAGATCAAGTTCCGCGAGCGCTGGCGGCCGTTCTGCCCGTCGATGCTCGACACCGTGGCGCCGCAGATGCTCAGCGTCGACCATCCGTCGCCGTTCATGACCTTCACCTTCGAGGTCAACGAGGGCTGGAAGGAGCGCGTTCCGGAAGTGGTCCACGAGGACGGTACCGCCCGCGCCCAGGTCCTGGAGCGCCGCCACAATCCGCGCTGGTACGACCTGATGGTCGAGCTGGAGAAGCTCACCGGCAACGGCGTGGCACTGAACACCTCGCTCAACCGCCGCGGCGAACCGATGGTCTGCTCGCCGACCGACGCGCTGGACATGTTCTACGGCTCGGATCTGCGTTACCTGATCATGGAAGACATCCTGGTGATGAAGGAGGGGACGGATGGCGACGAGCGCATCTGAGGACGGTCTGCCGGGCGCTGCGGTTCTCGCGGAGCAAGGCAGGGGTTCAGGGACTGGACGTTACGGGAGTGGATACATGCAGGGGATTCTGACCCGGCTCGGGCGGGTGTCTCCGGTCTGGCTGGCCTTTTTTGGCAGTTTGCTGCTGTCGTTGGTGGCGGTGTCGGGTGTCGTCACCATCGCCAGGGATGCGGCGTTCTACATCGACATTGCCCAGCAGGTGAACGGGCAGGGGCCGCAGGTCGCGATGAAGCTGTTCGACTGGCCCTGGTTCCCGCTGCTGCTGGCCTATACCCATTCGCTGCTCGGATTGCCCTACGAGGCGGCCGCCTATCTCTGGTGCGCCCTGTTCATGGCCGGCACCTGCGCCTTGCTGGTCGACTGCACCCGCCAGCGGGTGCCCGATGCCGGCCATTGGGCATGCCTGGTGGTCCTGGCGATGCCGGCGTTCAATCAGTTCCGCTACGACATCCTGCGCGAGTTCGGCTTCTGGTTCTTCTGCTCCCTGGCGCTTTGGCTGGCCCTGCGCTGGCAGGCGCGTGGCGGCTGGTGGCGGGCGACGTCGATCCACCTGGCGCTGCTGGCGGCGGCGCTGTTCCGGCTCGAGGCGCTGGTGCTGCTCGCTGCTCTGGCCCTCTGGCAGTTGCCGGAGCTGCGCTCGCGGGAGGGACGATTGCGCATCCTGCAGCTCGCCGCCTTGCCGCTGCTGGCCGTGGCGGTCGGCGTGCTGGCGCTGCTGGCCATGGGCGGGCTGTCCTCGGCGCGGGTCGACTACTACCTGAGCCTGCTCGATCCGCGGCAGGTCCTCGTCTCGTTCGATGCCTTGTCCCGGCAGTTCTCCGCCAGTCTGATCACCAAGTATTCCAAGGACGAGACCGACCAGATCATTTTCTTCGGCCTGCTGGCCGCCCTGCTGATCAAGTTCGTCAAGGTGCTCGGGCCCTTCGCGGCGACCTTCCTATCGCGGCGCACCTGGTCGGCGGGGCGCTGCTATTGGCGGGAGTTCCGCCCCTTCGCCTGGGCCGCCCTGCTGTATCTGGGCGTCCTGATGCTGTTCTTCGTGCGCTTGCAGTTCATGAACGCGCGCTACACCAGCTTCCTGAACCTGCTGGTCGTGCCCCTGGTCGCGGTGTCGCTGATGCTGTTCGCGCGGAACTTCCCGCGCCTGGCGAAGGGGCTGGTGGTCCTGGCGCTGCTGGCGATGCTGGATAACGTCGTCTCCCTGAGCGCCAAGAAGACCCACTACATCGAGGCCGGCCACTGGGTGGCGCAGCACATCGAGCCGGCCGCGCCGGTCTACTACGACGACGGGCGCATCGCCTACTACGCCGGACGCGGCTATCCGAAGAGCGATCTGACCCGCGAGGCCGCCATGAGCCCGGAGCGCTCCGGTCAGTACCGCTATTTCCTCATCGAGGCCGACGCCGACGAACCCTGGCTGAAGGACTGGCTCGCCCAGCGGAATGCGCAGGTCCTCGCGCGCTTCGCCAATCGCAAGGGGGACGCCGTGCTGGTGATCGGCAACTGAGCCCCACCTTCGGGCATGTCAGGAGCGTCCGGGACCCCGATGGGCGAGGGCGGTGCGCAGCGCGTCGAAGGGAAAGCTGTGCTCCAGCGCCTGCCGGCGCAGATAGCGCTGGAAATGCCCGAGGTTGCGCCGCGCCAGGGCCGGGCCGAGGGCGCGTCGATAGAAGCGCATGTCGGAAATGTCGATCAGGCCGAGCGTCCCCTCGGGGGTCTGCACGATGTTGCCCAGATGCAGGGAACGGAAGTAGATGCCCAGCGCGTGCAGGCGGAGGATCAGATCGACCAGCGCCGGCAGCAGCGACTGCCAGTCGAACCCCGGTTGCTCCGACAGCTGCTTGAGGGTCAGGCCGGCCAGCGGGCGGTAATGCACCGCCGTCAGGGTTGGGGATTCGAGCTGGAAGAGCCGCTCCGGGGTCAGCGTGGGGATGCCCAGCTGCTGCAGGCGCGCGGCGTTGTCGCAGAAGCGCTGTGAGTAGGGCGCCCAGAAGGCCGAGGACAGCAGCCGCTTGCGCCGGAACAGCTTGAGGAAACTGCCGTCGCGCAGGCGGAACACCTTGGGGCCATGGCTGTCGGCCTCGAGCGTCTGGGCTCCCTCGAGCAGGCGCGCCAGTTCGGCATTGGACAGTTTGGGATAGCGCATGCGTTGCAGATCGCGGGGACGGGGGCGACATGATGCCGAAAAAAGCGTCCGCGCCCCAGCCTTTTCGCGGTGCATGCCTGGCGGTGGGGCGGGTGGCGTCCGGCCGGGGGCGACGCGAGGGCTGTGCTAGAATCGCTCGCCTCACAGGTGACCGATGAACCGCGCAATGACCGAAGTCCCTCCCAGGACGGAACAGCCTTCGGGCCCGAGGCTCCGCTTCCGTCGGCCCGATCGGCGGATTCGCCGCGAGGACGCGCGGCCATGCTGAGTCGCCTGCGCCTCTTCCGCGAGCGGGGCTGGACGGCCATCGATGCCGCCGCCTATGCCGAGATCTGGCAGCGTTACGGCGGCAGCGTGGCGACCCATCCGCAGGTGGTGGCGCGACTCTCCGAACTGGCCGGGATTCCGGTGCGCTATCTGGGTTGGTACGAAGACGACCAGCCGCTGGCGGCGATTCCCACCTGGGGGCGCCATCTGGCGCTTTCCAAGGAAGTGCTCAAGCGCCGGGGCAAGCGGGCCCTGTTCGACCTGGGCAACGCCGAGGTCATCCTGCCGGTCGCCCCGCAGGCGCACATCGTCCTGCGCCATCGGGCGCGCTATCTCTCCGACCTGCACCGCAACCGGATCCTCAACCTGCGCGGGCAGCCCGAAGCACTGGCGATGTGCCGCGCGCCTGGAGATCTCTCCAAGAAGTTCCGCTACAACCAGCGCCGCGAGCTGCGCCTGCTGGAGGAGGCCGGCGGTCGCCTTCGGCCGCTGGCCGAGCTGGCTCCGGACGAGCAGGCTCGCATCTATGGGGAGCTGTTCGAGCGCCGCTGGGACTTCGAGGTACCGGGCAAGGCCCGCCTGGCCGAGGTGTTCGGCCTGCTGCGCGAGTTCATGTGTGGCTCCGTGGTGTGGTTCGGCGACAAGCCGGTGGCGATCCAGATCCTCTATCGGGTCGAGTCCCCCGCCTGGATCAACGTCGAGTACGTCAACGGCGGCGTGGTACCGGAAAGCAACGGGTTCAGCCCGGGCAGCGTGCTCACTTTCGTCAACACCCAGGAGGCCTGGGCCGATGCCGAGGCGCGCGGCAAGACGCTGCGCTACTCCTTCGGTCGGGCCGACCGGGAGTACAAGGATCGCTGGTGCCGCCGCGTGCCGGTCTACCAGGTCTGAGCGCGGGGAGAAGCCATGAGCGAGCGCAAGCAACGGTTGCTGAAACGGCACCGGCGCGGGAAGCGCCTGGCGCTGCTGGCGGGACTCGCCGGACTGGCGCTCCTCGGCGCGCTGGCGCCCTGGTGGAGCGTGCCGCTGGCCCTGGCGCTCGGCTGGCTGGCCCATGAGGCCTGGTTCGCCGACCACCTGTTCTATTCGCCGCGGGACGACTACCGGTACGCTTTCCCGGACGGCCATCTCAGCCTGCCGGTGGCGCTCGGCGCCCAGGGCCTGCGGATCGTCGAGGGAAGCGTGCCGGCGGAGGCCGAGACCCTGATCCTCGAACTGCGGGTCCGTGCCACCTGGCTGGGGCGTTGGCTCGATCCGCGGGTGCTGATCGAGGGCGAGGGCCGCGACCGCCAGGACCTGGAACGCGGCGTCGACGGCCGGCGCTATCTCAACCTCTCCGGACAGGGCGCGGCGCTGCGCGGCGGCCGTCTGCGCCTGCACGGGCGCTACTGCCGCCTGGCCGGCGAGGCGATCCTGCATGCCTTCGCCAACCCGGACTACGCGGCGCGGCGCCTGCTGATCGTCGCGCCCCATGCCGACGACGCCGAGCTGGCCGCCTTCGGCCTCTACAGCGGGGCTGCCGAAGTGGCCATCGTCACCCTGACCCGGGGCGAGATCGAGGCCGGGCACTACCGCCGGCTCGGTCTGGACGGAGCCGCGGCGGCACGCCTGAAGGGCCGCCTGCGCACTTGGGACAGTATGGCCGTGCCGCTCTGGGGCGGCGTGCCGGCCAGCCGCTGCGTGCAGTTGGGCTATTACTGCCTGCAGTTGCCGGCGATGAGCGCGGAGCCGGACCGGGCCGTCGGCTCGCGGGAGTCCGGCGAATGCGACGTGCGCGATGCGCGTCGGTTCAATCCGCTGCGCCTGCCGGCCGATGCGGACGGCGTGCCCAGCTGGAACAATCTGCTGGCCGATCTGGCGGCTCTGATCGAGCACTTCCGCCCCGAGGTGCTGGTCGCCCCGCACCCGCAGCTCGATCCGCACCCCGACCACGTACATGCCACCCGGGCGCTGGAGCAGGCTGTGCAAATGAGCGCCTGGAAACCCGAGTTGCTGCTGCTCTACGCCAATCACCTGCACGACAACGACCGCTGGCCCATGGGGCCGGCCGGCGCCGGCGTCGCTCTGCCGCCCTGCATCGAGGCCTTGCCCGCCGATGGTCTGTGGAGTCCGCTGCTGGACCCGGCGGCCCAGCTCGACAAGGCCCAGGCCCTGGCCATGCAGCACGACCTGCAGGCGCCGTTGCCGCTCAAGAAGCGGCTGAGGCGCTGGGTTCAGCGCCTACTGGCCGGCCGGCGCTGGCCGGATACCGGCGAGAACGAGTTCTTCCGCAAGACGGTGCGCCGGCACGAACTGTTCTGGGTCCGCCCGCTGCGGCGCTGAACTCCTGCGCGCCCGACCAGTCTTCTTCAGGGCGTCCCGCGTGAGCTCCGCCGTCCGTCGCGCCGGGATCGCTTTCCGTCACCTTCGCAAGGAAGCGAAACGCGATGACAGATACCCAGGCCACCACACAGCGGTCGTCCGGGCGCGGACGGTCGCTCCGGCGAGCAATTATACCTGCGCTGCTGCTCGCGCTAGCGGGCGCGGCGAGCGCGATCTTCTACTGGCCCCCGCAACTCTACGCCTACACCCTCGGCCGGCTTTCCAGTCCGGCATCGTCGGCCTCCGTCGGGGACATCGGCCTGCCCGACTATCGGGTGGTCGTCGAGGCCAAGCCTGTTGCCGGCATCCGCGGCGATCTGTCCGGCATCACCTACGACTACGATCTGGATCGTCTGCTGGCGGTGACCAACGCCGGCCCGCCGGAGCTGTTCGTGCTCAGCAAGACCGGCGAGGTGCTCGAGCGCCATCGCCTGCGCGGTTTCGAGGACGTGGAGGGTCTGGCCTACATGGGCGACGGCCGCCTGTTGCTGAGCGAGGAGCGGGCGCAGCGGCTGCGGCTGGTCCGCCTGCCGGCTCCGGGAAACGGGGAGGCCATCGATGCCGGGGATTCGCCCTTCATCGCCTTGGGCATCAACCTGCAGGAGCGCAACCAGGGCTTCGAGGGCGTCGCCTACGACCGGCTGCACGACCGCCTGTTCGTCGTCAAGGAAGCGGGTCCGCGCCAGCTGTTCGAGCTCGACGGGGCAGGGCGCTCGTTCGACGGCTTCCTGCAACTGAGCGTTCGGGATCTGACCGCCTGGATCGAGCGCAGCGTGTTCGCCAAGGATCTCTCCGACGTTGTCCACGATCCGCGGACCGGCCACCTGCTGCTGCTGAGCGATGAGTCGAAACTGCTCGTCGAGCTGGACGGCAACGGCAACTTCGTCAGTTTCCGCTCCTTGCGCCGCTACCTGTCGGAGCTGCAAGAGAGCGCCCCGCAGGCGGAAGGGGTGACCCTGGACGGGGCGGGCAATCTCTATGTGGTGAGCGAGCCGAATCTGTTCTATGCCTTCCAGAAGAAAGCGGCGCCTTCCCCTCTGAGCGAGATCGGCTCGAAGGCTGCGCCGCTTCACGTTTCCGGGCGGACGTCCGCAAACGCGCTCTTCCGGCCAGGCGGGGCTGGCCGGGCGGACGAAGGTCCTGTGCTATATTCCCCGGCCTTTCACCGCGCGATATCCCCATGACCGGCACGCCTGCGGCGCCTTCCAGCCTGAAGATATACCTTCGCCTGCTCGGCTATGTGCGGCCCTATAGCGGCCGCTTCGCCCTGAGCATTCTCGGCTACATGATCTTCGCCTCCAGCCAGCCGATGCTGGCGGGGATTCTCAAGTACTTCGTCGACGGCCTGAGCGATCCCGGGGCGGTGCTCTTTCCCCAGTTGCCCTATCTGCGCGACCTGCAGCTGCTGCAGGCGGTTCCCCTGCTTATCGTCGCGATCTGCGCCTGGCAGGGGTTGGGCTCGTTTCTCGGCAACTATTGCTTGGCCAAGGTCTCCCTGGGGCTGGTGCACGATCTGCGGGTGGCGTTGTTCGACAGCCTGCTGCGGCTGCCCAACCGCTACTTCGACCAGCACAACTCCGGGCACCTGATCTCGCGGATCACCTTCAACGTGACCATGGTCACCGGAGCGGCGACCGAAGCGATCAAGGTGGTGATCCGCGAGGGGCTGACGGTGGTGTTCCTGTTCGCCTACCTGCTGTGGATGAACTGGAAGCTGACCCTGGTGATGCTGGCGATCCTGCCGCTGATCGCCGTCATGGTCAGCCGGGCCAGCCGGAAATTCCGCAAGCAGAGCAAAAAGATCCAGGTGGCCATGGGCGACGTCACCCACGTGGCCTCGGAGACCATCCAGGGCTACCGGGTGGTGCGCAGCTTCGGCGGCGAGCGCTACGAGGCGGAGCGCTTCCGCACGGCCAGTGCCGACAACACCCGCAAGCAACTGCACATGACCAAGACCGCGGCGATCTACACGCCGCTCCTGCAACTGGTGATCTACAGCGCCATGGCGACCCTGATGTTCCTGGTGCTGTACTTGCGCGGCGACGCCACGGCGGGCGATCTGATCGCCTACATCACGGCGGCGGGGCTGCTGCCGAAGCCGATCCGCCAGCTCTCGGAGGTCAGCTCGACCGTCCAGAAGGGGCTGGCCGGGGCGGAGAGCATCTTCGAGCAGCTCGACGAGGAACCGGAGGACGACCGCGGCACTGTCACGCGCGAGCGGGTCAGCGGCCGTTTGGAGGTGCGCGGCCTGACCTTCCGCTATCCCGGCAGCGACAGCCCGGTGCTCAGCGACATCAGCTTCACCGCCGAGCCCGGCCAGATGGTCGCCCTGGTCGGCCGCTCCGGCAGCGGCAAGTCGACCCTGGCCAGCCTGATCCCCCGTTTCTATCACCACGAGACCGGGCAGATCCTCCTCGATGGCGTCGAGATTGAGGATTACCGCCTGCTCGACCTGCGCCGGCATATCGCCCTGGTGAGCCAGCAGGTGACCCTGTTCAACGACACCGTGGCCAACAACATCGCCTACGGCGACCTCGCCGGCGCCCCGCGCGAGGCGATCGAGCGGGCGGCGGAGGCGGCCTATGCCCGGGAGTTCATCGACCGGCTGCCCCGGGGCCTGGATACCGAGGTCGGGGAGAACGGCGTGACGCTTTCCGGCGGCCAGCGCCAGCGCCTGGCGATCGCCCGGGCCTTGCTCAAGGACGCGCCGCTGCTGATTCTCGACGAGGCCACCTCGGCCCTCGATACCGAGTCGGAGCGGCATATCCAGGCGGCGCTGGAGCGGCTCATGCGCGGGCGCACCACCCTGGTGATCGCCCACCGGCTGTCGACCATCGAGAGGGCCGACCTGATTCTGGTGATGGAGGCGGGCCGGATCGTCGAGCGCGGCAGCCATGCCGAGCTGCTGGCTCTGAACGGCCACTACGCGCGTCTGTACGCCATGGGGCTCGAAGAAAAGGGCGCCGAGATCACGTGACGACGAACCCTGCTGGTATGCTCTGGCCCATTCCCCGGCCGCTTGCGGAGTCCCCATGAAGTTGACCATGCCCCGTTTCGATCAGGCCCCCGTGCTGGTGGTCGGCGACGTCATGCTCGATCGCTACTGGCATGGGGCCGCTTCGCGGATCTCCCCGGAGGCACCGGTGCCGGTGGTCAAGGTCGAGCACAGGGAAGACCGCCCCGGCGGGGCGGCCAACGTCGCGCTCAACATCGCCGCGCTGGGGGCCGCGGCGACTCTGGTCGGGGTGACCGGAGCGGACGCCGAAGCCGACAGCCTGGCCCGGAGCCTGGCCTCGGCCGGCGTGAAGGTGCATTTCCAGCGCATCGAGGGCCAGCCGACCATCGTCAAGCTGCGGGTCCTGAGCCGCCACCAGCAACTGCTGCGGATGGATTTCGAGCAGCCGTTCAGCGTCGATGCGCAGGCCCTGGCGAGCGAGGTGGAGAACCGGCTCGAGGGCATCAAGGTGCTGGTCCTCTCCGATTACGGCAAGGGGGCGCTGCGGAACCATCAGATCCTGATCCAGGCGGCGCGCTCCCGGGGCATCCCGGTGCTGGCCGACCCCAAGGGCCGGGACTTCTCCATCTACCGCGGTGCCAGCCTGATCACGCCGAACCTGGGAGAGTTCGAGGCGATCGTCGGCAATTGCGCGGACGAGGGCGAGCTGGTGGCCAAGGGCGCACGGATGATGGCCGAGCTGGACCTGGGGGGCCTGCTGGTGACCCGCGGCGAGCACGGCATGACCCTGCTGCGCCCCGGACAGCCGGCGCTGCACCTGCCGGCGCGGGCGCGCGAGGTGTTCGACGTCACCGGCGCCGGCGATACCGTGATCTCCACGTTGGCCGCGGCCCTGGCCGCCGGCGAGGAGCTGCCCCAGGCCGTGGCGCTGGCCAACCTGGCCGCCGGCATCGTGGTCGGCAAGCTGGGTACCGCAGCGATCAGCGCCCCCGAGCTGCGCCGGGCGGTACAGCGCGAGGAGGGCTCGGAGCGCGGCGTGCTGGGCCTCGAACAGCTGCTGCTGGCCGTCGACGACGCCCGCGCCCACGGCGAGAAGATCGTCTTCACCAACGGCTGTTTCGACATCCTCCACGCCGGCCACGTGACCTATCTGGAGCAGGCCCGCGCCCTGGGCGACCGGCTGATCGTGGCGGTCAACGACGATGCCTCGGTCAGCCGCCTGAAGGGGCCGGGCCGGCCGATCAACGCGGTGGAGCGGCGTATGGCCGTGCTCGCCGGCCTCGGCGCGGTGGACTGGGTGGTCTGCTTCGGCGAGGACACCCCGGAGCGCCTGATCGAGCTGATCAAGCCGGACGTGCTGGTCAAGGGCGGCGATTACGCTATCGACCAGGTGGTCGGCGCGCCGATCGTTGAGGCCTACGGTGGCGAAGTGCGGGTGCTGGGACTGGTGGAGGACAGCTCCACCACGGCCATCGTCGAGAAAATTCGCCAGAAGTGAAACGCGTGCCTTGCAGGCGCCGCCTGGGGGCTCAACGGCCTTGTCGAGCCTGTCGGGAGGGGCGGCGGGCCGGGGGCGAACTCAGCCCCGGGCCCGGCTGGGTTGCCGGGCGTTTCCGGCAATGCCCGTTTCCGTCGCCAGCGACGCCTGCCAGTCCTGCCAGCTGATCCGGTCCTCGCGTACCACCCAGCCCTGCTGCGGGGCGAAGCTTTCGGCCAGCCAGACGCCGCTGGTGTCGACCGGCTGCAGATCGCCGTGCTGCAGGATGTAGAGCTCGTCGGTTGGGAGGTCCTGGTCGAGGGCCAGCAGGTAGAGATCCGGATTGGCCTGGTCGAGACGGGTGACTAGGGCGCCGTTCTGCAGGCTCTCGTCGGCATGCAGCAGGCTGAGCGACTGGGCCTTCTCCGGCAGATCCATGCGTAGGTCGTAGACCAGCTGCAGCGAGGCCGTGGGCAGATGCACGTAGGCGCGCGGGCGCTCCAGCAGTGGCATGTTGCCGCAATAGACCGGGAGGGCCGCGCCGGACTGCGGGCTCAGCTGGAAAGTGGTGTCGTCGCAATAGTGCAGCACGTTCTCGTAGGGCGTCGGCAGCCAGGTGTCGCCGAAACGTCCGGTCAGCCAACACTCGGGGATCTTCAGCAGGCATTCCTCGGCTATTTCCTGGATCGCCGCGAGCAGCGGAATGCTGAGTTCATGGGCCGGCACGTAGCCGGAGATCAGTTTGAGCACTTCGTCGCCCCGATCCTTCCGCTGCTGGCGTACTAGCAGCCAATAGTCACGGCCCTGCCAGGTCAGGGTCAGTTGCACGGATACCCCCAGGTTGGCCAGTTCCAGGGCGAAGCGCCGGTGGTCGTTCACTTCCACCGGACGGCGCCGCTCCTGCATCTGGCTGAAGTTCAGCGGGCGGCCCAGGCTCTGGTAGCTCAGGCCTTCCGGGGAGGCCTCGACGAACAAGGGAAGTGTCTTGAAAACGCTGGGATTGCGATGGGAAAGGATAGTCGACATAGCGGCTCCTTGCGGTAATCGGCCGAGCAAGCGGCTCTTCTTGTGGTTGACGACAGGGAACCTAGTATGACTTTAGTCGTATGACAGTTGCGGCTGTCGAAACATTCTGAGACAGGTGTTTCGGACTAACGGTTCCTATGATTGCGCTGCCGATTCCGGGGTGTCGGAACAGCAGCTCGAAACTGGCGCGCACGGGATCGTCGCCGGGCTGCAGGCAGGTGTGGCCGCTGGCCAGTGCCTTCTTGATCAGGATGCCCTTGCGGTGGGCGGCGGCGTAGTCGGCCACCGGCAGTTCGCTCCGTTCGCCGAGATTCAGCGTGATCATCGCGCAGTCCCCCTCTTCGAGAGCCAGCAGCCCGCCCTCGACGGTCTTGCCGGAAAGGCCGAAGGCCCCGATCTTGCCCTCGCGCTTGAGTTCGGCCAGGGTCTGGTAGACCCCGCTGTCGCGCAGGATGGCCACATCGTTGCCGTCCGAGTGCACCAGGATCAGGTCGATGCGGTCGGTTTCCAGGCGCTTCAGGCTGCGCTCGACGGATAGCCGCGTGTGCTGCGGCGAGAAGTCGAAGCGCGACCGGCCGTTCTCGAATTCCTCGCCCACCTTGCTGACGATCACCCAGGCGTCGCGCTGGCCGCGCAGCAGCGGACCGAGCCGCTCCTCGCTGACGCCGTAGGCCGGCGCGGTGTCGATCAGGTTGATGCCCAGATCCCGGGCCAGGGCGAGCAGCCGGCGGGCTTCGTCATCGTCGGGGATGCGAAAGCTGGCGGGGTACTTCACGCCCTGATCGCGGCCCAGCTTGACGGTGCCCAGGCCCAGCGGCGAGACCAGCAGGCCGGTGCTGCCCAGCGGGCGTTCGAGTCCGTGCAGGGTGGCTACGGTCATTGCAGCAATTCCTCCCAGGCCGGAAGCGCCTGCGGCGGACGCGGCAGGTCGGGCAGGGGCGGTTGCCCGGACGGGCGGATGGCATCGCGCTCCAGGCTGGCGAAGACCCGGTCGGCCAGGTCCGGGGCCAGGGCCAGCTTGGTCGGCCAGCCGACCAGCAGGCGGCCCTGCTCGGCGAGGAAGGCGTTGTCCGGGCGCGTCAGGCCGGATTGCGCCGGCTCGGCGCGATCCACCCGCAGGGTCGCCCAGCGCGCTTCGCCGAGATCGACCCAGGGCAGCAGTTCGCCCAGTTCCCGGCGGGCCTGTGCGATCTGCTGCGAGGCGTCGCGGGCCACGCCCTCGGCCTCGGCCAGTTCGCCGCCCAGGTACCAGACCCACTGGCCGTCGGCGGCGGGGTGGCTGGTCACGGTGAGGCGAGGTTTCGGCCCGCCGCCCAGGCAGTGGGCGTAGAGCGGCTTCAAGGTCGGGGCCGCGAGCATGACCATGTGCAGCGGGCGGGTCTGCATGGCTGGCCGGTCCAGACCGAGGGCGGCCAGCAGCCCGGCGTTGCCCTGGCCGGCGCAGAGGACGATGCGCCGGGCGCGGATCGCTCGGCCGTCGACGAGCAGGCCGACGAGCTCGCCGCCCTCGTGCAGCGGCACGATCTCCCGGGCGGCCAGCAGGCCGTCGCCGGCTAGCTCGGCGAGGCGCCCGATCAGGCTGGGCACGTCCACCACCAGCTCGTTCAGACGATAGACCCTGCCCTTGAAGGCGGGGTGCTGCAGCGCCGCCGGCAGGTCATCGCCCCGGACCGGGTCGACCCGCGAGCGCACCGCCTTGCTGGCGAAGAAGCCCGCCAGGTTGCCCGCCAGGGTGCCGGGCGACCACAGGTAATGGGCCTCGGACAGCAGACTCACGCCGGAGAGGTCCAGCTCGCCGCTGCCGGCCAGGGCCGCGCGCCAGCGCCGCGGCATGTCGGCGATGGCTTCCGAGGCGCTGCTCAGCGCGCCGTGCAGGGCGTACTTGGCCCCGCCATGGATGATGCCCTGGGACTTGACGGTCTGGCCGCCGCCGAGGCTGGCGCGCTCCACCAGCAGGGTGGCATAGCCGGCACGGCGCAGGCGGGCATTCAGCCAGAGGCCGGCGATACCGCCGCCGACGATCAGGACGTCGGTGCTGAGCGCTTGGGACATGGCGTGCCTCGTCGAAGAAAGGGGGCCGCAGTATAAACACAGTTCCGGCGTCGGCCGGACGGTTCAAGCGAACCGGCGGATGAGCGGAACTTAGAAGAGAGAATGGCGCGCATTCATTGATTTCGATCAGATCGCCGGGGATCGTGCCGCGCCTGTGACAACGGGTCCTTGGTGGCATTTGCGTGGCGCTCCGGGGGCGGACCCAGTCCGCTACGTATCCGTTCGCGCTTCCGACCGGTCGCTTGTTAAGCTGCGGCACCATGAACCGCACCCTCTATAGCCTGCTGCTGCAGCTGGCCCTGCCCCTCATCCTCCTGCGTCTGGCTTGGCGGGCCCGGCGTGCGCCGGCCTACCGGCAGCGCGTCGGCGAGCGTTTCGCCTTCGGTCTGCCCGCGCTGCGGCCGGGCGGGATCTGGGTGCATGCGGTGTCGGTGGGCGAGAGCATCGCCGCCGCGCCGCTGATCCGCGCCTTGCAGTCCCGCCATCCGGAGCTGCCGATCACCGTCACCTGCATGACGCCGACCGGCTCCGAGCGCATCCGCGCGCTGTTCGGCGACCGCGTGCAGCACTGCTATCTGCCCTACGATCTGCCTTGGGCGGCGTCACGCTTTCTCGATCGGCTGCAGCCGCGCCTGGCGGTGATCATGGAAACCGAGCTGTGGCCCAACCATGTGCACCAGTGCGCGCGGCGCGGCATTCCGGTGGCATTAGCCAACGGACGGCTGTCGGCGCGCTCGGCCCGCGGCTACGGACGCTTCCCCGGACTCACCGGCCCGATGCTCGCTGAGATGGACTGGCTGGCGGTGCAGACCGTCGCCGAGGCGGAGCGCTTCTGCGCCCTGGGCGCACGTCCCGAGACGGTGGCGGTGACCGGCTCGATCAAGTTCGACCTGGCCGTCGATCCCGAGCTGCCGGTACGGGCGGCGGCGCTGCGCGCGCAGCGGGGCGCGGCGGATCGTCCGGTGTGGATCGCCGCCAGCACCCATGCCGGCGAGGACGAGATCGTCCTGGCTGCCCATCGGCAGCTGCTGGCGCGCTTTCCCGCGGCGCTCTTGATCCTGGTGCCGCGCCACCCCGAACGCTTCGATGCCGTGCTCGAGCTGTGCCGCCGGCAGGGCTTCGCCACAGTGCGGCGCTCCGGCGGTGCGGCGGTCGGCGCCCGGGACGCGGTGCTGCTCGGCGACAGCATGGGCGAGCTGCAATTCCTCTATGCCCTGGCCGATTGCGCCTTCGTCGGCGGCAGCCTGGTGCAAAGCGGCGGGCACAACCTGCTGGAGCCGGCCGCGCTGGGCAAGCCGGTGCTCAGCGGGCCGCACCTGTTCAACTTCCTCGAGATCGCCGCGCGGCTGCGCGAGGCCGGCGCGCTGCGGGAGGCGGGCGACGCCACGGCACTGGCGACGGAAGTCGCGCGGCTGTGGGCCGATCCTGCCTGCGCCGAGGACATGGGGCGGGCCGCTCTGGCGGTACTGCAGGCCAACCGGGGTGCCCTGGAGCGGCTGCTAGCGGGCCTGGAGCGGTTGCTGGCGCAGGCTGCGAGTCCGCGAATTTCCGGGCGGTAAACGGTTCTTTGATTGGAGTTATCGGCGTGGCTTGATTAGACTTCGCCGGTACTTGTCGGGGTGCCCCAGCCGGGGCTGAGATCGGTCCAGACCGGATCCCGTTGAACCTGATCAGGTTGATGCCTGCGTAGGGAACAAGACGTCCTCGCCCATCGGCGGGTTCTTCTCCATGCCGTCCGGCATGTTTCCTCAGGTCGACTCCGACAATCCGTGCCCTGGATGAAGTGGAGTGCCTTGATGAGCGCCAAAGAACAACAGAAGAACCTGAGCGAATCCGCCCAGGTCGACCAGCAGTCCGTACAACCCTTTCCGCGTTCCCGGAAGATCTACGTGCAGGGCTCGCGGGCGGACATCCGCGTGCCGATGCGCGAGATCAGCCTGGACGTGACCCCCACCGCCTTCGGCGGCGAGATCAACGCCCCGGTCACCGTCTACGACACCTCCGGCCCCTATACCGACCCCGACGTGCAGATCGACGTGCGCAAGGGACTGGCCGACGTGCGTTCCCGCTGGATCGAGGACCGCGGCGACACCGAGCTGCTGTCCGGGCTGACGTCCGAGTTCGGCCAGCGCCGTCTGTCCGACCCCGAGCTGTCCGCCATGCGCTTCGCCCACGTGCGCAACCCGCGCCGGGCCAAGGCCGGACAGAACGTCTCGCAGATGCACTACGCCAAGAAGGGCATCGTCACTCCCGAGATGGAATACGTCGCCATCCGCGAGAACATGAAGCTGGCCGAGGCCCGCGAAGCCGGACTGCTCGATCAGCAGCATCCGGGCCACAGCTTCGGCGCGTCCATTCCGAAGGAAATCACCCCCGAGTTCGTCCGCCAGGAAGTCGCCCGCGGTCGCGCCATCATCCCGGCCAACATCAACCACACCGAGTTGGAGCCGATGATCATCGGCCGCAACTTCCTGGTGAAGATCAACGGCAATATCGGCAACTCGGCGCTGGGCTCCTCCATCGAGGAAGAAGTGGCCAAGCTGACCTGGGGCATCCGCTGGGGCTCGGATACCGTGATGGACCTGTCCACCGGCAAGCACATCCACGAGACCCGCGAGTGGATCATCCGCAACTCGCCGGTGCCGATCGGTACCGTGCCGATCTACCAGGCGCTGGAGAAGGTCGGCGGCATCGCCGAGGACCTGACCTGGGAGCTGTTCCGCGACACCCTGATCGAGCAGGCCGAGCAGGGCGTGGACTACTTCACCATCCACGCCGGCGTGCTGCTGCGCTACGTGCCGCTGACCGCCAAGCGCGTCACCGGCATCGTCTCGCGCGGCGGCTCGATCATGGCCAAATGGTGCCTGGCGCATCACCAGGAGAATTTCCTCTACACCCACTTCGAGGAAATCTGCGAAATCATGAAGGCCTACGACGTCAGCTTCTCGCTGGGCGACGGCCTGCGTCCGGGCTCCATCGCCGACGCCAACGACGCGGCGCAGTTCGGCGAGCTGGAAACCCTCGGCGAGCTGACCAAGATCGCCTGGAAGCACGACGTGCAGACCATGATCGAAGGCCCCGGCCACGTGCCGATGCAGATGATCAAGGAGAACATGGACAAGCAGCTGGAGTGCTGCGACGAGGCGCCGTTCTACACCCTCGGCCCGCTGACCACCGACATCGCGCCGGGCTACGACCACATCACCTCCGGCATCGGCGCGGCGATGATCGGCTGGTTCGGCTGCGCCATGCTCTGCTACGTCACCCCGAAGGAGCACCTCGGCCTGCCGAACAAGGACGACGTGAAGACCGGCATCATCACCTACAAGATCGCCGCCCACGCCGCCGATCTCGCCAAGGGCCATCCGGGTGCGCAGATCCGCGACAACGCCCTGAGCAAGGCGCGCTTCGAGTTCCGCTGGGAGGACCAGTTCAACCTCGGCCTCGACCCGGACACCGCGCGCAGCTACCACGACGAGACCCTGCCCAAGGAATCGGCCAAGGTGGCGCACTTCTGCTCCATGTGCGGGCCGAAGTTCTGCTCGATGAAGATCACCCAGGAGGTGCGCGACTACGCCGCCGAGAACGGGCTGACCGAGGAGCAGAAGGCCATCGAGGCCGGCTTCAAGGAGCAGGCCGAGCGTTTCCGTGAGGAAGGCTCGGTGATCTACAAGCAGGTCTGAGACAGTCGTCCGCCCGGCGTGCCGGGCGAGCGGGCTTGCTTCGAGCGGCTTCCGGGCTTCGGCCCGGAAGCCGCTTCGTCATTTTTTGCCCCTGGGAAAGTATTCCGTTTTGAGGATGCCGTTGAGCTGCGGGTAGGGGATCAGCAGCTCCGGATGGCCGCTGGAATAGGGGGCGATGCTGTAGACATCGTACTTGAGCAGCAGGCCGCTACGGCTCAGGGCGATGTGCGGAGTCTTGCGGAAGGGCCAGATACGGGTGAACTGTTCGTCGGCGGCGAAGCCCTGGGCGACCAGCCAGCGCCGGTGCGCCTCTTCGGCCTTGGCCCAGAAGGCCTCCTCCTGGCCCGGCAGCAGCAGGTCGGACAGTTCGAGGGCCTTGTGCTGGCGCCGGTCGAAATCGATGAAGCCGCGTCCGGGCTGGCCATGGGCGCCGCCGGTATAGCGATAGCTGGACAGTTCGATGAGGATGCGTCCGTCGGCCTGCTCGCGCACCTGGGCCTGCAGGTAGCTGCTCCAGCCGGGGCGGGCGCTGGCCAGGAAGTCGCGTTCGTGACTGGCCAGCGAGGCCGGCAGCGGCGCGCCGGGGCCGTCGGCGGCCAGCTCCAGGAGGCGGCGTTCGATCAGCCGGTCCAGGGCCGGCTCGGCAGGAAAATGCAGGGTGTCTATATTCACCAGCGGGCATTCCTCGCCGTGACAGCCGGCTGGCGTGTGTTCCCAGGCATGGCGCTCGTACCTAGCCGGCTCGTCGGAAGGGGCGAGGCTCTGGCAGGCGCTCAGGAGCAGGCCGAGGCTGGCGCTGATGAGCAGTTTCGGAAGGGCGTGGGAATTCATCGGGGCCTTTACAGTCGTTAGTGGATCGTCCGGATCGAACCGGGCTTGCCGGGCGCGCGGCTGCAAGAGTGACAACTCGTCGGGTTTCTGCAAAGAGGCTGCTTTAGCCAGAACGGCGCGCTAGGATGACAGCGAATTAAACCTCAAAGAGCGAGCGGTGGAATGAGCGAATTCTTCAAGCCCGACCCGGATGCGGTGGAAATCCTGCGTCGCGAGAGCTGCTTCAGCGGCTTCTACCGTCTGGAGCGCCTGCATCTGCGGCATCGGCAGTTTTCCGGCGAAATGGGGCCGCTGCTCAGCCGCGAGCTGTTCGTGCGCCACGATGCGGTTTGCGTGCTGCCCTACGACCCGCAGCGCGACGAGGTTGTGCTGATCGAGCAGTTCCGGGTCGGCAGCATGGGCAAGTGCAGCAATCCCTGGCTGCTTGAGCTCGTCGCCGGTCTGATCGACAAGGACGAGGAGCCCGATCAGGTGGCGCGCCGCGAGGCGGTCGAGGAAGCGGGGCTGGTGCTCGGCGAGCTGTGGCCGATCAGCCGCTACTTCCCGTCCCCGGGCGGCAGCGACGAACTGGTCCATCTGTACGTGGGCCGCTGCAACAGCGAGGGGGCCGGCGGGATTCACGGCCTGGCCGAGGAGGGCGAGGACATCAGGGTGCACGTGCTGCCTTTCGAGGAGGCGCTGCAGGCGGTCAAGGACGGACGGATCAACAACGCGGCCAGCATCATTGCCCTGCAGTGGCTGGCGCTCAACCGTACCGAGGTATGTGGACTGTGGCTGTGAGTCTGTTGCGCGAGCGCTACCGGGTCGACCTGATCGACCTGCAGTCGACCTGCGAGGCCAACTATGCGCGGCTGATGCGGCTCTTGCCGGACATGCGCGACATGCCCACCGCCCGGCGGGTGGGGGTCAGCCAGGGCGAGCGGCTGCTCGGCGTGCTGGCCCTGGAGGTGCTCGAGGCCTGCCCCTATACCACCACCCTGCAGGTGCGTCAGGAGCACGGTCTGCCCTGGTTGCCGGCGCCGCGGCTGGAGGTGCGGGTCTACCACGATGCGCGCATGGCCGAAGTGGTCTGCGCGGAGAAGGCGCGGCGCTTTCGCAGCCGCTATGCCTACCCCAACGCCGCCATGCACCAGCCGGACGAGAAGACCCAGCTCAATCTGTTCCTCGGTGAGTGGCTGAGCTACTGTCTGGCTTGCGGACACGAGCTGGAGCCGGTTGTCTGAAGCCGAAGGCGCTCGTTAATTTTCTGTGAACCGTGCCTGATTCCCGGGCTTACCCTGATATTGCATTGCTACGATAATCTGCCTGCTTCTGTCCTAGGAGAAGGTCTTGTCGAGCCCGTCCGCCCCCCCTGTTGATACCTCGTTGCTGCTGGTGCAGCTGACCGACAGTCATCTGTTCGCCGATGCCGGAAAACGGCTGCTCGGCATGCAGACGCAGGATAGCCTGCGACAGGTGATCAAGCTGGTCCTGCGCGAGCAGCCGCGGATCGACATGGTGCTGGCCAGTGGCGATATCTCCCAGGACGGCACGGCCGAGTCCTACGCGCACTTCCGCCGTCTGTGCACGGAGCTGCCCGCCCCCGTGCGCTGGGTCCCCGGCAATCACGACGAGCTGCTGCCCCTGGAGCAGGCCGCCGAGGGCACCGAACTACTGGAGCCCGTCACCGAGCTGGGCGGCTGGCGTATCGTGATGCTGGACTCCTCGATTCCCGGGGCGGTGCCGGGGCGTCTGTCCGACGAGCAGCTGGCCCTGCTCGAGCGCTCCCTGCAGGAGGCTCCCGAGCGGCACCATCTGATCTGCCTGCACCACCACCCGGTGTCCATCGGCAGCGCCTGGATGGAGCCCATCGGCCTGCGCAACGCCGAGGCCCTGTTCGCCCTGCTGGATCGCTACCCGCAGGTGCGCGGCCTGCTCTGGGGGCATGTGCATCAGGAATATGATCGGATGCGCCAAGGAGTGCGTCTGCTGGCATCGCCCTCGACCTGCGTGCAGTTCACCCCCGGCAGTGACGATTTCAGCGTCAGCCAGGAGGCGCCCGGCTACCGCTGGCTGCGCCTGCACGCGGACGGGCGCCTGGAGACCGGCGTTTCCCGGGTGACGGGATATCGCTTCGTGATCGATTACGGCAAGGGCTATTGAGTTCCGGCCGCGGGCAGAGGGCTTGGTGTCGCGGTGCGGCGCCAGGCAAAGTTGCGGGATGGCTTGAGTGAGTCGCTTCGCGCTTGTAGCCTTCCCCTTTCGCCACTGCCGCCTACTCCCCATGCCCAGCGCCGCGCCGACCATTCTCTATATCCACGGGTTCAACAGCTCGCCGGCTTCCGGCAAGGCGCGGCAACTGCTCGGCGCCATGCGCGGACTCGGGCTGGAGGAGCGATTGCTGGTGCCGGAGCTGCACCATCACCCGCGGCAGGCCATCGCCCAGCTCGAGGCGGCGATCGCCGAGCTGGGGAGCCCCTTGCTGGTCGGCAGCTCACTGGGCGGCTACTATGCGACCTTCCTGGCCGAGCGCCACGGGCTCAAGGCCCTGCTGGTCAATCCGGCGGTCGCTCCGCACCGGCTGCTGCTGGGCGACTATCTCGGTCCGCAGACCAATCTGTACACCGGCGAGGTCTGGCAGCTCACCGAGGATCACGTGACCGCGCTGGCCGAGCTGGAGGTGCCGCCGCCCCGGAGTCCGGAGCGCTACCGGGTATGGCTGCAGACCGGCGACGAGACCCTCGACTATCGGCTCGCCGAGGCTTACTACCGAGACTGCACGCTGCAGATCCAGGCGGGCGGCGATCATGCCTTCCAGGGCTTTGCCGAGCGCATCCCCGAGCTGCTGGTGTTTGCCGGCTTCGCTCCCGGGCGGTGGCGCTATTTCAACTTTTCCGATCTCTGAACAAGGCAACCATGGCCCAGACTTACAACGCGGACGCCATCGAAGTCCTCTCCGGTCTCGATCCGGTGCGCAAGCGCCCGGGCATGTACACCGACACCACGCGGCCCAACCACCTGGCCCAGGAGGTGATCGACAACAGCGTCGACGAGGCTCTGGCCGGCCACGCGAAATCCGTGCAGGTGATCCTGCATGCCGACAACTCCCTCGAGGTCATCGACGACGGCCGCGGCATGCCGGTGGACATCCACCCGGAAGAGGGCGTGTCGGGAGTCGAGCTGATCCTCACCAAGCTGCATGCCGGCGGCAAGTTCTCCAACAAGAACTACCAGTTCTCCGGCGGCCTGCACGGCGTCGGCATCTCGGTGGTCAACGCCCTGTCGACCCGGGTGGTCGTCACGGTCAAGCGTGACGGCAACGAGTACCGCATGAGCTTCGCCGACGGCTTCAAGGCCAGCGACCTGGAGATCGTCGGCAGCGTCGGCAAGCGCAATACCGGCACCAGCGTGCACTTCTGGCCGGACCCGAAATACTTCGACTCGCCGAAGTTCTCGGTGAGCCGCCTCAAGCACGTGCTCAAGGCCAAGGCGGTGCTTTGCCCAGGGCTGTACGTCAGCTTCGAGGACAAGGCCAGCGGCGAGAAGACCGAATGGCACTACGAGGACGGCCTGCGCTCGTACCTGAGCGACGCCCTCGGCGACTTCGTGCGCCTGCCCGAGGAGCCCTTCATCGGCAGCTTTGCCGCCAGTAAGGAAGCGGTGGACTGGGCCGTGCTCTGGCTGCCGGAGGGCGGCGAGAGCGTGCAGGAGAGCTACGTCAACCTGATCCCCACCGCCCAGGGCGGCACCCACGTCAACGGCCTGCGCCAGGGCCTGCTGGACGCCATGCGCGAGTTCTGCGAATTCCGCAACCTGCTGCCGCGCGGGGTCAAGCTGGCGCCCGAGGACATCTGGGAGCGCATCGCCTTCGTCCTCTCCATGAAGCTCGCCGAGCCGCAGTTCTCCGGGCAGACCAAGGAGCGCCTGTCGTCCCGCGAAGCCGCCGCCTTCGTCGCCGGGGTGGTCAAGGATGCCTTCAGCCTCTGGCTCAACGAGCACCCGGAGCTGGGCCTTGCGCTCGCCGAACTGGCGATCAGCAACGCCGGCCGCCGACTCAAGGCGGGCAAGAAGGTCGAGCGCAAGAAGATCACCCAGGGGCCGGCGCTGCCCGGCAAGCTGGCCGACTGCGCCGGGCAGGACCCGCTGCGCGCCGAGCTGTTCCTAGTGGAAGGGGACTCGGCCGGCGGCAGCGCCAAGCAGGCGCGGGACAAGGAGTTCCAGGCGATCATGCCGCTGCGCGGGAAGATACTGAACACCTGGGAAGTGGACGGCGGCGAGGTGCTGGCCAGCCAGGAGGTGCACGACATCGCCGTGGCCATCGGCATCGACCCGGGCTCCGCCGATCTGTCCCAGCTGCGCTACGGCAAGATCTGCATCCTCGCCGACGCCGACTCCGACGGTCTGCACATCGCCACCTTGCTGTGCGCCCTGTTCGTCCGCCACTTCCGCCCGCTGGTGGATGCCGGCCACGTCTACGTGGCGATGCCGCCGCTGTACCGCATCGACTTGGGCAAGGACATCTACTACGCGCTGGACGAGGCCGAGCGCGACGGCATCCTCGAACGCCTGGCCGCCGAGAAGAAGCGCGGCAAACCCCAGGTCACCCGCTTCAAGGGCCTCGGCGAGATGAACCCGCTGCAGCTGCGGGAAACCACCATGGACCCGAACACCCGGCGTCTGGTGCAGCTGACCCTGGACGACTTCGACGCCACCGCCGAGATCATGGACATGCTGCTGGCGAAGAAGCGCGCCGGCGACCGCAAGAGCTGGCTGGAATCCAAGGGCAATCTCGCCGAGGTCCTGAGCTGATGCGGCGCTGGCTGCTGCTGGCCCTGTGCCTGGTCAGCGCGGCGCTTCAGGCCGAACCGGCACCGGAGTCGCTGCGCCTGGTCGCCGAGCACCCGGTCGACGACATGGTGAGCGGCAACCTTTCCGGCCTGGCGCGCTGCGGCGGCGAGTTCTGGGCGGTTTCCGACCGCGACGACGAGCGTCTCTATCGCCTGCACGACGCGGCACCGGTCTGGCGGGCGGAGGCACAGACCTTCAGCATCCCGCCGGTGCCGGCCAGCGGCCTGCCCTGGGGGCTGCGCACCCGCGCCTGGCTGCTGGGCAAGGTGCGCGGCGGCGAAATGGACTTCGAGGGGCTGACCTGCGACGCCCAGGGCAACCGTTATCTGGTCAGCGAGGCGCATGCCGCCGTGCTGCAGCTGCCACCCCAGGGCGAGCCGCAGTGGCTGGAGCTGCCGGCGCCCCTGCTGCGCCAGGCCCGCGCCAGCGGCATGCTGCTGCAGATCAACGGGATGCTCGAGGGGATCGCCATCGACCCGGCCGGCCAGCGCCTGTGGCTGGCCGCCGAGCGCGAACGCCGAGGACTGCTGGTCAGCCACTGGATCCGGGAGCGCTGGCGCTGCAGCGGCAGTTGCGTGCTGCTCAGCGAGGACGGCCCGGAGGAGGCCCCGGCGGCATTGCGGGCCAAGCGAGCATGGTCGAAGAGCTTCAGCGGGCTGGCCTTCTACGACGGTCGGCTGTTCACCCTGGAGCGCCTGTCCCACCGCATCTGCCGGCGCGATCCGAACACCGGGCAGGTCGAGCGCTGCTGGTCGTTCGCCGAGGAAGCGCTCACCGACGCCCGGCGCTACCGCAACCAGCCCTGGGGCTCGGCCGAAGCCCTGTGGATCGACGCCGACGGCGCCTGGGTCGGCGTCGACAACGGTAGCCATAATCCCCGTGGCGACGGCGAAGCCAGACCGATCGTCTGGCATTTCGCGGTCCCCGCCGGCGGCTGGACGGGCGCGGCCGAGCCGCCGGCGCTCCAGCCTCCGGCTTCGCATTCATTCGGCGTGACGGCACCTTCGCCAGCGCGCCAGACACCTCTTGTGGACTGACTTCATGAACCACTCCTCAGATCTCAGCCTGGATGGCGTGGAGCGTCGCTCCCTGGCCGATTTCACCGAGCAGGCCTACCTCAACTACTCCATGTACGTGATCATGGACCGCGCCCTGCCGCATATTGGCGACGGCCTGAAGCCCGTGCAGCGGCGCATCGTCTACGCCATGAGCGAACTGGGCCTGGATGCCGACGCCAAGCACAAGAAGTCGGCGCGCACCGTCGGCGACGTGCTCGGCAAGTTCCACCCCCACGGCGATTCGGCCTGCTACGAGGCCATGGTGCTGATGGCCCAGCCGTTCAGCTACCGCTATACGCTGATCGACGGACAGGGCAACTGGGGCGCGCCAGACGATCCCAAGTCCTTCGCCGCCATGCGTTACACCGAGGCGCGTCTGTCGCGCTATTCGGAGGTGCTGCTGTCCGAACTGGGGCAGGGCACCGCCGACTGGGTGCCCAACTTCGACGGCACCCTGAACGAGCCGGCGGTGCTGCCGGCGCGGCTGCCCAACCTGCTGCTCAACGGCACCACCGGCATCGCCGTGGGCATGGCCACCGACGTGCCGCCGCACAACCTGCGCGAGGTCGCCAGCGCCTGCGTGCACCTGCTGGACGAGCCGCATGCCAGCATCAAACAGCTCTGCGAGCACATCCCGGGGCCGGACTTCCCGACCGAGGCGGAGATCGTCACGCCCCGGGCCGATCTGCTGAAGATCTACGAGAGCGGCCGCGGCTCGGTGCGCATGCGCGCGGTGTACCGCATCGAGGACGGCGACGTGGTGATCACTGCACTGCCGCACCAGGTCTCCGGAGCCAAGGTGCTGGAGCAGATCGCCGCGCAGATGCAGGCCAAGAAGCTGCCGATGGTCGCCGACCTGCGCGACGAGTCCGACCACGAGAACCCCTGCCGCATCGTCATCATCCCGCGCTCCAACCGGGTCGACGTGGAAGGGCTGATGCAGCACCTGTTCGCCACCACCGATCTGGAGTCCAGCTACCGGGTCAACCTCAACATCATCGGCCTGGACGGCAAGCCGCAGGTGAAGAACCTGCACGCCCTGCTCAGCGAGTGGCTGGTGTTCCGCATCGGCACCGTGCGCCGGCGCTTGCAGTTCCGCCTGGACAAGGTGGAGAAGCGCCTGCACCTGTTGGAAGGCCTGCTGATCGCCTTCCTCAACCTCGACGAGGTGATCCACATTATCCGCACCGAGGACCAACCCAAGCCGGTGCTGATGGAGCGCTTCGGACTGACCGAGGTGCAGGCCGACTACATCCTCGACACCCGCTTGCGCCAGCTGGCGCGTCTGGAGGAGATGAAGATCCGCGGCGAGCAGGACGAACTGGCCAAGGAGCGCGAACAACTGCTGGCGCTGCTCGGCAGCGAGGCCAAGCTGAAGAAGCTGGTGCGCAAGGAGCTGCTGGCCGACGCGGAAACTTATGGCGATCCGCGGCGCTCGCCGATCGTCGAGCGCACCGAGGCCCGGGCGCTGTCGGAAACCGAGCTGATGCCCACCGAGCCGGTGACCGTGGTGCTTTCCGAGAAGGGCTGGGTGCGCTGCGCCAAGGGCCACGACATCGATGCGGCGGCGCTTTCCTACAAGGCTGGTGACAATTTCAAGGCTGCGGCCCAGGGCAAATCCAACCAGTATGCGGTCTTCATCGATTCCTCCGGCCGCAGCTATTCCCTGCCTGCCCACTCGCTGCCGTCGGCGCGCGGGCAGGGCGAGCCGCTGACCGGGCGCCTGACCCCGCCCCCGGGGGCGAGTTTCGAATGCGTGCTGCTGCCCGAGGACGAGGCGCTCTACGTGGCGGCCTCCGACGCCGGCTACGGCTTCGTGGTCAAGGGCGAGGATCTGCAGGCGAAGAACAAGGCCGGCAAGGCGCTGCTCAGCCTGCCGGCCGGTGCCAAGGTGCTGCCTCCGCGGCCGCTGAACGACCTCGACGAGGACTGGCTGGCCGCGGTGACCACCGAGGGCCGCCTGCTGCTGTTCAAGGTCGCCGACCTGCCACAGCTGGCCAAGGGCAAGGGCAACAAGATCATCGGCATTCCGGGGGACCGGGTCGCCAGCCGCGAGGAGTATCTCTGCGATCTCGTCGTCTGCTCCGCGGCCGCGACGCTGGTCCTGCAGGCCGGCAAGCGGACCCTGTCGCTCAAGCCGAGCGATCTGGAGCACTACAAGGGCGAACGGGGGCGGCGCGGCAACAAGTTGCCGCGCGGTTTCCAGAGGGTCGATGCGATATTGGTCGAAGAGCCTGCATAATGGCAGAATGCATGGGCAACATGCTGCACATCACGGATCGATACATTGACAAGCATGAGTCGCTCGGCGCACAGCCGCCGGGGGGATGCCGGACGAGCGCCGTCTGGCTGCCGTCAGGCGACTCTTTGGGTGAGGATTGATGAGACGGCTGCATTTTCCTTCTCTTGTTCTATTGGTTGCCTTTTCTCTTCTGGGCGGGTGTTCGGCTTTCCAGTCGCCCAAGCTCTACACGCTCGATAGCGGCAACCCCGAGATCCCCGAGCGCAACGGCGTCGCCGTCCTGCTCGACCCGGTGGAATTGGCGGATTACCTGAAGCGCGATACCGCGCTGGTCCAGCGCAATGCGGATGGCAGCCTCAGTACCGTTCGCCACGCCGAGTGGGCGGGCGATCTACAAGGCAACATCGACCAGCTGCTGTTGCGCCAGCTGGCCTGGCGCCTGGGCAGCCAGCGCCTGGCGCTGGAGCCGGCGCAGGGCTTCAAGCCGGACGTGACGGTGGAGGTCAGCGTCTCCCGGCTCGATTCCGGCCCGGAACAGCCGGTGGTGCTGGAGGCGCAGTGGCGCCTGCTGGATCGGCAGGGGCAACTGAGCGATAGCCGCCTGGTCCAGTTGCAGGAAATCCATAGCGGGACCATCGCCGATCAGGTCCGGGCGCAGAGCGCGGTGCTGCAGCGCCTGGCCGATCAGATGGCGCAGGCCATCCGCCCCCTGGCCCAGCGCCCTGCGTCGCAGGCGTCGCGCAAGACCGCACAACGGTCCCGGCCGAAGGTGGTAATACCACAACCGGCCGAACCGGCGATTCCGATGGCGACGCCGACCCGGAATGTCGAGGTCTACCGCTTCTAGCTGAGGGCCGGCGCGATCCGCCGGGGGTTCGGGTCGCTGCCCACGGCACGCTTCCCCGGCAAGCGGAGGTCTGCCGGTTCCGGGAAAGACAATCAGAGAGCGCTCCCGGAGCGCCTGTCGTATGAGGAGGCCCGATGTCCTGCCCCCAGGTCTGCAGCACCGCGACCCTCACGTGCAGCTTCGGCCTAGCGCCGTCGATGCTGAACGTTCTGCCGGTCAACCGCACGCTGACCAGCAACCTTCCCGCGGCGAATCTTTCCGACCATATCCCGTTGGTCAATGTCTTGCCCTTCGGCCTGTGCCAGAGTCTGGCCAATCCGACCGTGGCGGCGGCGACGGCGGCGGCTTCCGGCGTACTGACGCCGATGCCCTGCACTCCCGCCACGGCCACGCCCTGGATTCCCGGCGGTGCTCCCACCGTGCTCTTAGGCAATATGCCAGCACTGGATGCCAACGGCACGCTGATGTGCAACTGGGGCGGGGTGATCAAGATCGTCGCGCCGGGCCAGGTGCAGATGCTGATTCCCTGAGCCTGCCGCCGGCCTTCAGGCCTTCAGGCCTCGTCGGGCTCCGTCCAGCGCCGCCACCACCAGCTCAGCCGGGAAAGCGGTTTGCCCTGCTCGTCCAGCGGGCGGCCGTCCGCCGCGTACATCCGCGCCGGCTCCAGCAATCGACCCTGGCGATACTGGGCGCTCAGTGCCAGCCGGCCGTTGGCATGGAAGCGCCGGTACGGCCCCTCCCGCACGCCGTCCCGATAATGTTCGACCTCCGCCGGACTGCCATCGGCGAAGTAGTTGATCGCCTCGCCATGCAGTTGTCCCTGGCGATAGCCGGCCTTGCGCTGTAGCCAGCCTTCCGGCGCATGGAAGGTGGCGATGCCGTGCAGTCTGCCCTGGGCATAGACCATCTGCGCGGCGGGTTTGCCATTGGGATGGTAGAGCACCAGTGGACCCTCCAGCTCGCCCCGGCGGTAGGTCAGGCTGGCTTGCGGCCGGTCTGAGTCCTCTATCCGCAAGGGGCCTTCGAGGCGGCCGTCGAGTAGGGTGCCGGAGAGGTGGCTATCGCCGCGGGCGAGGTCGAATTTGCCGGATGGGGCCATGGATATTCCTCAGTTGACCTTGATCAGGCCACCCTTGATGGTCAGCATGCCGCCCCCATCCACCGTCTGCTCGGCGCCGGCCTTGCTGGTCAGGCTGACGCCGGCATCGTTGGTCAGGGTGGTACCGGCCTTGTTCTCCAGCGAAGTGCCGGCCTTCTGGGTGATCGAGGTACCGGCCTGATGGCTCAGAGACAGGTCGCTCTTGGCGGTGAAGTCGCCACCGCTCTGCAGGGTCAGGGTGCCGCTCACCTTGATGGTCAGGTTGCCGTCCACCGTGAGCTCGTAGTTGCCGCTGACCTTGTGGTTGTAGTTGCCGCCGGTGCTGTGGGTCTGGTCGGCACCGACGGTGACGGTGCGGCTGTCCTTCACGTCGAGGGTGTCGCTGCCGGTCTGGATGGTCACCGTGCGCTTGCCCTTTTCCAGGGTGATGGTCTCGTCGCCTTCCTTCACCGTGCGGGTGCGGGCGTTCTGCACCGTGAGGGTCTCGTCGTGGCCGATGGTGGCGGTGCTGTCGTTGAGCACGTTCACCTTGAGGTCCTTCTGCGCCTGGAGGAAGACCTCCTCGGCATCCTTCTTGTCCTCGAAACGCAGCTCATTGAACCCGCCGCCCCCCTTGGAGGAGTTGGTCTTGATGCCGGACTGGGTCTGGTTGTCCGGCAGGGCGTAGGGCAGGGTGTTATCGCCGTTGTAGACGCAGCCGGTGACCAACGGGCGATCCGGATCGCCGTCGATGAAGGTGACGATCACCTCCTGGCCGATGCGCGGGATGAACTGCATACCGAAGCCCTTGCCGCTCCAGGGCAGCACCACGCGCACCCAGCAGGATGAAGTCTCGTCGTTCTTGCCGTCGCGGTCCCAGGGGAACTGGATCTTGATGCGGCCGTACTGGTCGGTCCAGATCTCCTCGCCGGCCTTGCCCACCACCTGCGCGGTCTGGGTGTGCATGCGCGGCTTGGGCGTGACCCGTGGCGGGCGGTAGGCGGTGGCCTTGGGGATGGCCTCGAAGCGGTTACGGTAGTGCTCGTGGCTGGCGTCATGGGTGACGGAGGTCACCACCCAGTCGATGTTGAGGCTGGCGTCGTCATGCCCGGTGAGGGTGAACCAGTGGCCGGGCACCAGCCAGCGGCAGTCGCTCTCGCCGATCAGGCGCTTCTCCTGGCTGCGCAGCCCGTCCACGCGCTGCTTGGTCAGTGCATCGCCCCGCGCCTTGGCGACGTAGCCGCCCGGGTGCTCGTACATCGACAGCGGCCCGGCCAGCGCCTCGGCCTTGCTGTAGAGCGAGGTGGTGGGGGTGGTGAAGGCGTAGTCCGTGGCGCTGTACACCCCGCTCACCGCCTGCACGCTGTACTGCGCCGAGCGGATGCCATGCAGCTCACGCACGCCGACGCCCTGGCCCAGGTAGGGCACCTTCGGCCCGTTGGGGATCTGCACGAAGGCATCGCTGCTGTCGCCCAGCACCAGGGTGTGCTTGCCGTCCTCGTGGGTGAAGAACCAGAAGATCCCTTCCTCCTCCAGCAACCGCGAGACGAAGGCGAAATCGGTCTCGCCGTACTGCACGCAGTACTCGCGCGGCTGGTAGCTGCCGGAGAGCGACAGCTTGAAGTCGGTGAAGCCGTGGGCCTTGAAAATCGTGGTGACGATGTCGCTGGTAGAAAGGTTCTGGAATACCCGGTTGTTGCTGGCCAGGGTCAGCCACCACAGCCAGGGGCGCAGCACCAGTTGGTAGCGCTCGGCGGTGGCGTCGGCGGGGAGCTGTCGGATCTCGGCGACTAGAGTGTCGAGGGGGCGCTGATTGGCGTCGTTGTGGAGGGTGAGGGTGAGGTGAGTGGCGATGGTGTCGGGGAGGGTGAGGGCGGTGGTGCTGTAGCCATGCAGGAAAATAGTGCTCAGGCTGTTGAGTGTCTCTTCGTTGGAAAAGGCTTTTGGATATAACTCAGACAAGGCCGCACCTGAAAGGGAGAAACTTGCGGATATGTCGGCGGGGCGATTCATCAAATATCCTGGAGGCTTGGTGGGCTTGGCGAAATCATAAATGGGCAGGGTGTGTCTTAGTTGGTTTTTTGAAAATATGTGATTTGAAGATTCTAGTTCCAATCCTCTTTTATGTCTTTTGCATAGGTCAAGGAAGGCGGAAATCTGTTCTCATAGTCACGCCATAAAGTACGCGCCGTAGCCGGAGAGGTGGCGTTGCAAATTGCGTCAATCCAAGGGTGTAGGAAGTCATTTAAGGTACTCAGGTAACCGCGGCCGACTTCTGCAAGATGAGTAATTATTGCAAGTGCCTGAAGTTGGGCGGGTAGGCTGCTGAGTAGGGTCGTGTTTGTAGAGTACCAAGCCCGAAACAACTGGGCTGCTGCAACACCGCCATCAGTTTGTGAAGAGGCCCAAGTTGCAACATGGCTATAGCGATGGCATTTCCCCAGGGTTCGAACTACAGGGTCATATGACTGCCATCCTCGTCCCAGTCTTGCATTGACATGGAGTATGTCGAAGTATGCATTGGTTCGAAAAATAACGCCGTTCCTTTCATTGTCATCGCCTCCCAGCCATGCGTGGGCGAACCACAGCCTTCCAGAAAATACTAAGCTATTGGCTTCCTCGATTGACATAAATTCTCCAATTTATATTCTGACTTGCTTTTAAGGACGGGTTTTTATTTAGTCGACCATTTCGCACGAGTCTATGTCATATCTGAATTCGGATATTACTAGCTGGCGAACACTTGTTCGGAGAGAGCCTTGTACTGGTGCGACTATGTCGTTTATCAGATCAACGACTCTTTGGTTGCTGGAAAAATTTGCGCCATGGGTGGCATGAGATTTGTTTTGTATGTTCCATTTTTCGCAAAATTTTCTCCGCATTGTGGCGGCTTCACTGATGCTGATAACTTGTTTTAGGTCATCCGAAATAGGCGATTGTTGGCGAATTCCATGCAGTCTTCTGGGAGGGGTGCAGTTGCACATAATTGGTGTTTGAAGCTCGGGGCCTATATAGGTCTTGAAGCAAACGATGCACTGATATTTATAGGAAGGCATGGGTTTCCCCGGTTTTTGTGGGATTTAGCGATCAGGTTCTTGGGATGTTTGATAGTGCTTTAACTTTTGCATCGTGCTTTCACTCCAATACCCACTCTGCCAACTTCCCCGTCACCTGCGCCATCAATACGTTCTCGATATCTCGCGCCCCCGCCGAACTGCACTTGGCGAGCACCGCTTTAACAATTGCCGGATCGAAGTCGAACTGCTTGCCGGTGGCGGCCTTGTAGCGCTCCCGCAGTTTTTCCAGCTTGGCCAGGACGATGCCTTCCAGCGTGGTTTCGTTCAACGGGCGGTAGGGCACGATGGTCATGCGGGCGAGGAAGGCGGGGCGGAAGGCCTGTAGCAGCACCTTGCGCAGGCGTTCGTTGAAGGCGTCGCTGCCGAGCTGGTCGGCGGGGGTGTCCAGCACCAGTTCGGCACCGACGTTGCTGGTGGCGAGCATCACGGTGTTCTTGAAGTCCACCACCAGGCCGGTGCCGTCTTCCATCACGCCCTTGTCGAAGACGTTGTAGAAGGTTTCCAGCACATCGGAGTGGGCCTTTTCGATCTCGTCCAGCAGCACCACGGAGTAGGGCCGGCGACGCACCGCTTCGGTGAGCACGCCGCCCGAGCCGTAGCCGATGTAGCCGGGCGGGGCGCCCTTGAGCTGGCTGACGGTGTGGGCCTCCTGGTACTCGGAGAGGTTGATGCTGATGAGGTTGCGCTCGCCACCGTAGAGGGCGTCGGCCAGGGCGTAGGCGGTCTCGGTCTTGCCGACGCCGGTGGGGCCCACCAGCAGGAACACGCCCACCGGCTTGGCCGGGTCGGTGAGGCCGGCGCGGTAGGCCTGGATGCGCTGGGCGATGGTGGCGAGCGCCGCGTCCTGGCCCATCACCCGCTGGCCCATGCGCTGGGCCAGGGTGCGGATGGCGTGGGCCTCGTCGGCGAGCATCTTGCCGACCGGAATGCCGGTCCAGCCGGCGATCACCGCGGCCACGGCCTTGGAGTCCACCTGTTCCGGGACCAGCGGGTCGTCCTGGCGGATGGCTTCCAGGCCGGCTTCCAGGCGCAGTAGCTCGGCGGCCAGGTGGTCAATGCGCCCGTCGAGCTCCTCGTCGGGATGGCGGGCATCGGCACCGTCGCTCAGGGCGAGCAGTTCCCGGCGGGTCTCCAGCAGGGCACGCACGGCCTGGCGCTCTTCCTGCCAGCGGCTTTCCAGCTCGCGGATCGCTGCGGCGTTGCCGGTCGACTCGTCCTCCAGGGCGGTGATGCGCTCGCGGTGGTCGAGACCGGTAGCCTGCTCGCGGCGCAGGCGTTGCAGCTCTTCCTCCAGCGCCAGCTCGCGGTGGCGCAGGCTCTCCAGCGGCGGCGGCACGTCGTGCTGGCCGAGGGCGACGCGGGCGCAGGTGGTGTCCAGCACGCTGATGGCCTTGTCCGGCAACTGGCGGCCGGAGATGTAGCGGTGCGAGAGCTTCACCGCGTCCTGGATGGCCGCGTCCAGCACCTGCACGCCGTGATGCTGTTCCAGCTTGGCGGCGACGCCGCGCAGCATCTCCACTGCGGTGGCCTCGTCCGGCTCCTCGACCTGGACCAGCTGGAAGCGCCGGGCCAGGGCCGGGTCCTTCTCGAAGTACTTCTTGTATTCCAGCCAGGTGGTGGCCGCCAGGGTGCGCAGCTCTCCGCGGGCCAGGGCCGGCTTGAGCAGGTTGGCGGCGTCGCTGCCGCCCTCGCTGCCGCCGGCGCCGATCAGGGTGTGGGCCTCGTCGATGAACAGGATGATCGGCTGCTCGCTGTTGCGCACGGCGTCGATCACCCCCTTGAGGCGCTGCTCGAACTCGCCCTTGACCCCGGCGCCGGCCTGCAGCAGGCCGAGGTCGAGCACCCGCAGGATCACATCCTGCAGCGACGGCGGTACCTCACCGGAGGCGATGCGCAGGGCCAGGCCCTCGACCACCGCAGTCTTGCCGACGCCCGGCGCGCCGACCAGGATCGGGTTGTTCTGCCGGCGGCGCAGGAGGATGTCGACGCACTGGCGGATCTCGCCGTCGCGGCCGACGATGGGGTCGATGCGTCCGGCGCGGGCGTCGGCGGTCAGGTCCTGGGTGTACTGGTCGAGGATCTCGTCGCGCGGGCCCGGCCGCTCGGCCTTGCCTTTCGTCGCTGCGCGCGCGGCGGCCGGCTGCTCGCGGGAGCTTTGAGTCCACTCGGCCAGATTCTGGCGCAGCGCCTCGCGCGGGATGCGCAGCAGCGACGAGGCGCTGTTCAGCAGCAGGCTGCGGCGTTCCTCGCGGTCGAGCAGGGCCAGCAGCAGGAGCCCGGAGCGGATGCTGTCCTGGCCGAGCAGGCTGGCCTGCACCACGGCATCTTCGAGCAGGCCGACGGTCTGCGCGGAGAGCGCCGGAGTACGGGTGTTGCCGGCCCGGAACAGCTCCAGCGCGCAGTTGATCTCGCTGGCCACGGTGTCGCGCTCCAGGCCGAAGCGCGGCAGCAGATGGGCGAAGTCGCCACCCTCGACATCCAGCAGCTCCAGCAGCAGGTGCTCGATTTCCACGTAGTGGTGGGTGCGCTGCAGGCAGCGCTGGGCGGCGTACTCCAGGGCTCGACGACATTCCGGGTTGAGGCGTCCGATCAGGCTGCCGAGTTCCATGTCAGGCGACCTCCGTGTGGTGCAGGCGGGTATCGAGGCGGCGGATGTCGCTGTCGGCCTGTCGGTGCAGTCCGCCGCTCCAGTTGAGTCGCGGCGGCGCGCGGCGGTCCAGCGCCAGCGGCCGGGCGCCCTTGACCAGCAGGCGCAGCGCGCAGTCCAGGTCCGGGCCGAAGTAGAGGGCGGCCAGGCCGGCGAGTTGCCGGTGGGCTTCGCCGCCCGGCAGGAACGGCTCGGCCTGTTCCGGCTCCAGCGGGCCGAGGATCAGGCGGATGCCGGCATGTTCGTCCCAGACCCGGGTGCCGGCCACGGCGTCCCGGCCCAGGCGCAGGTTGCGACGGCCATGGCCGAGTACGCTGCGGCTGGCCGTCGGGATCGGTCGCCAGGCCCCTTGGTAGGCTTCGGCCTGCACCGGTAGGCGGAAATGGTGGCGGACGATGGCGGCAAAGCCGGCCAGCGAGCGCCGGCCGCCGGCGAACAGCGTGCTGCGGGCGAGGATCGCCGCGTCCGGCAGGGCCTGGCGCTCGCGCAGTCCCTTCGGCAGCAGGCCGGCGAAGGCGCGCAGCTGGTCGTGCACCGGCGTGCTCTGCGGGGCGTCGAAGCCCAGGGCGATGCGGTGCTTGCGCAGAGTGCGGTAGAGCAGGCTGAGCAGGCGGTGCTGGAACAGGTCGAGGAACTCGGCGGGGGCATGGTCCTTCTGCCGGGCCTGTTGCTGCAGCCATTCCTGGTAGGCGTAGGGCAGCGGCCCGTCGGGCCCGCCGAGGCCGAAGACCGGCGTGCTCAGCAGTGGCCGCCCGTCGTCCCCGTCCTCCAGACTTTGTACTTGGCTGGCGGCGAACAGCGGCGTCAGCGGGCCGCGCAGGCGCAGCGCCTCGGCGCCAGGCACGCTGCCGCTGCCCAGCGGCGTCGCCTGCGGGCGTTCGCGCTCGAGCAGCAGCAGCGCTTGCAGCAGCTCGAAGGCCTGCGGCTCGCGGCGTAGGCGCGCGCTCAGAGGGAGAGCGGCATTCCGGCGGGCGGCTGCCATGTCTTGATCTCCTTGTCGGCCTGGACCAGCGTGGTGCGCACGAAGCGGTTGGCGCTGGCGTAAAGCGAAAAGAACTGCGCGAGGACGCCGGAAAACAGCACGGCGCTGCTGCCGATGAAATGCTGCGGGTCGAGGTGGATGCGCACGCCCAAGCCGTTGCGCCAGCCGCGCCAGGCGTCCTCGCCGACCCGGGCGACGATGCGTTCGCAGTCGAGCCGGGTCAGCCCGTCGATCTGCCGGCGTGCGGCGGGCTCGTCGCCCAGGTTGTGCAGCTGGAGCATTTCTCGGAGCGCGTCGAGGGCTCGCTCGCCCTCCACCAGCGAGAGGTGGTTGAGGGTCAGTTGCGAAACCAGGCGCCAGCGCGATTCGCCGCCCAGCCGGGGCAGGGTCTGCGGCGTCGGCGGGTTGCGCAGGCTGGCGCAGGCCACCGGGCCGGGGCGCTCGAAGTCCAGCCGGGTTCCGGCGGCCAGGGATTCGGCGAGGTGCCGGCTGGTGCACAGCAGTTCGGCGGTCAAGCTGTAATCCGGAGTTTCTCGCTGCGGATCGAAGCGGGTGTCGACCAGGCTCAGCAGCAGGTCGCTGCCCATTCGGTTCGGCGCGAGCCCGAAGATGCGCCGGGCATGCCAGTAGAGGCGCTGCTCGCCGAGGGCGTGCTGACAGCCGTAATAGCTCGGAACCTGCTGCACCCCGTCGGCCGAGCAGGCGCGCAGCGTGCGGATGCTGTGGATCTCCACGCTGTTCTCCCGGTAGCTGTCGGCGACCAGTCGGTACTCGCTGCGCGTGCCGTCCGGGCGCAGGGGCTCGGAGGTGCGCGGGAACAGGTTGATCAGCGGGGCGCAGCCGAGCGCCAGGTCGGTCGCCTGCAGGTGGAGGCGGCCGGTCGGGGCGCGGTCGAAAGCGATGTACAGCTGGAGTTCCTCGCCCGTGCCCGGCGGGGCCTGTACGGGAACGTCGAAGAAGGCGAACTTGTCCGGAAAGGCGAAGTATTCGGCCAGCAGGCGCAGTCCGGGATGGACGCCGTCCTCGTCCGGCAGCAGGGCCTCGTCGGCGGCGAAACCGAGCGGCTGCGGCAGACCGGCGATAGCCTGTGGCCGAGTGCCGGGCGGTCCGGCGAGGACCTGCAGGGTATGGGCGCCGAGCAGGTCGTAGAGACTGGCATTGACCATCGGCGAAGCGGCCAGGTGCAGGCGCAGCCGGCGGACGGGCAACGCCTGCCAGCTGGCCGGGGGCAGGCAGCGCAGGCTCAGGCGCAGGGCGGCGCGGGCCTGGGCGACACCGGTCAGGGCGCAGGCGGCGTCGCCGGCGAGAAAGCTCGCCTCGGCGATCTCCAGCGGCCACAGCTCCACCTCGGCGGTGGTGCGAAAATGCACGCTGGCGCCGTCGGCGCCGGTGACAAACAGCGGGGTGTCGCGCGGCAGCCGATAGCCTTCGGCGAGATTGCCCTTGGTCGGGTCCGGTTCGAACCGGACGATGGCGCAGGAGGGCAGGGGACGCAGGGCCAGGGGGTAGAGCTGCTCCAGCAGGGCGTCGCTGAACTCGCTGTAGTCGTCGTCAAGGCGCCGCTGCAGGCGCGCGGCGAGCAGGGCGAAGCCCTCCAGCAGGCGTTCGACGTGGGGGTCCGGGCATTCGCCGGGGGACAGCTCCAGGCGTCGGGCGACCTTGGGATAGCGTTCGGCGAAGGCCGAGCCGGCATGGCGCAGCCAGGTGAGCTCGCGTTGGTAGTAGTCGAGCAACGTCTCGTCAATCGAGCTGCTCATGGCGTACCTCGAAACCGCCGTCGCCTTCCTCGATCAGGAAGGCGGCGGGCCAACGGCGCTGGCCGTCGCGCAGGGCACCGCTCAGGCGCACCCGCAGTCGCTGGCGCTGGCCCTCGACGGGCAGCAGCTCGACCTCGCCCAGTTGCAGGCGCGGCTCGAACTGCTCGATGGCTGCGCGGATCTCCCGGCTCAGCAGCCGGCGGTCAGCGCTGTGGTCCGCGTACAGGGCGCTCCAGTCGGCGATGCCGTAGTCGAGCACGCTCGCCGGTGTGGTGAGCGGGCGCGACCCGCGGCGGGTGTTGAGCAGCCGCAGCAGCTCGCGCCGCACCGAGTCGGCCAGCGCGTCCCGGTCGAACTCCGCGGCTGCGTCGTTCTCCGTCGTGGCGGCAAGGCGCTCGAACAGCGGCGGGCGGAGCTTGGATGCCAGCATGCCGGACGGGTCCCGTTACTTGACCACCTTGTTGGCGGCCAGGTCCCAGGTGGAGGCGGAGGTGCCTTCCTTGCTGCCGTCGTTCTTCTGGGCGGTCAGTTCCCATTTGATCTTGGTGAAGTTCAGGGACAGGGTCTCCACCGGCTTGCCGCCGGCCCCGCCGCTGACGCTGACGTTGGACAGCACCACGTTGTTCAGGGTGTAGACGATGAAGGGCAGGATCTTGCCGTCGTTTTCCGAGGCGTTGCGCCCGATGGTGATCTTCACCTCGGGGATGGACTTGCCGGCGCAGCAGTATTCGTTGAGGGTCGGGGTCGAGGTGTCGACGAATTTGGTCACGGTGAACTCGCCGATGTGCGGCTTGCCGGAGGTGCGCTCCGTGTTGCTGACATCGTTGGTCACCTGCATGGCCACGTTGTGGCTGTAGGACATCAATTCGATCTTGTCGCTGTAGCCCTCGAGCAGGCAGTCGCCTTTGATTTCGTCGCCGAGGTCGAGAATGATCGCATCCATCGCGTGGAGCTCCTGAGTCTATGCCGTATGGGTAAGGGGAAAGCACACCCGCCGGGCTTGGCCGGCGGGCGCGACGGTCAGGCGGCGGCCGGCGGCGGCAGCATGGCGACCAGGCGGATCGAGGCGGTCAGCTCCTCCAACTGGAAGTGCGGCCGGAGGAAGACCGTGGCGCGGTAAACGCCGGGCTTGCCGGCGACCTCGGTGACGTCGACCCGCGCTTCGCGCAGCGGGTACTGCGCCTTGATCTCCTGCGGGGCGTTGTCGTTGATCAGCACGTAGTCGGCGATCCAGTTGTTCAGGTAGGTCTGGACGTTATCGCGGGTCATGAAGCTGCCAATCTTGTCGCGCATGATCACCTTGAGGTAATGGGCGAAGCGCGAGGCGGCCAGCACATAGGGCAGCATGGCCGAGACGCGGGCGTTGGCGTTGGCCTCGTTGGTGTTGTAGACCTTGGGCTTGTTGGTGGTCTGGCTGCCGAAGAACACTGCGAGGTCGCTGTTCTTCCTGTGGCAGAGGGCGACGAAGCCGAGGTCGTTGAGCTCCTTCTCACGGCGGTCGGTGATCGCCACCTCGGTCGGGCACTTCAGCGAGATGTCGCCGGAGCTGGTACGGAAGGTATGGGTCGGCAGGCCGGCGACGGCGCCGCCGCCTTCCACGCCGCGGATCGCCGCGCACCAGCCGTAGAGGGCGAAGGCTTCGGTGATGCGCAGGGCCAGCGCCCAGGCGGCGTTGCCCCAGAGGTACTTGCTGTGGTCGCTGCCGTCCACGTCCTCCACGTAGTTCATGCCTTCGACCGGGCTGGTCTCCGGTCCGTAGGGCAGGCGCAGGAGGAAGTTCGGCAGGACCAGGGAGACGTAGCGCGAGTCTTCGCTTTCGCGGAAGGCGCGCCACTTGATCAGCTCCTGGCTCTCGAAGATCTTCGCCAGGTCACGCGGCACGGCCAGTTCGGTGAAGCTGCCCATGTCGAACAGGCGCGGGCTGGCGGCGGCGATGAAGGGAGCGTGGGCGGCGGCGGCGACGTTGGAGATCTTCTCCAGCAGACCGATGTCCTGGGGGTGGCGGCCGAAGGCGTAATCGCCGACCAGCAGGCTGAACGGATGCCCGCCGAAGGTGCCGTACTCCTCTTCGTAGATCTTCTTGAACAGCGCGCTCTGGTCGAATTCGACGGCCTTTTCCAGGTCCGTCTGCAGCTCCTTCTGCGACACGTTGAGCAGGCGCAGCTTCAGGCGCGAACTGGTCTCGGTGTTCTTCACCAGCATGTGCAGGCCACGCCAGGAGGCTTCCAGCTTCTGCAGATCGGGGTGATGCAGGATCTCGTTGAGCTGGTCGCTGATCAGGGCGTCGATCTGGGCGATGCGGTCGTTGATCATCGACACGGTGTCCTTGTCGACGGCCATGCCTTCGTCGAGGACCTGGGTGGCGAATTCCGCGAGCATGTCGCGGGCGTAGTCCTGCTGGCTCTCGTCGTGGGCCATGCGGCCTTCGGCGACGATGCGGTCGAGCAGGGACAGGGTGATGTTCTCGCTGGTTTGGGTCTCGCCGGCAGACGACTGGGCCATGGCGAATCCTCCTTGAAAGGGTGGTGGTCGGTCAGGCTTGCGGTTCTGCTGCCGGCTCTTCGGCCGTCGGTTCGGCACTGGCCGCGGCGGCCGGGGCCTCGTCCTGCGGACGGGCCGAGCGGATCTCTTGCAGGCCTTGGGTGTTGTCCACGACCTCCTGCAGGAGCTTGTCCAGGTCGTCGTTGCCGTCGAGCTTGGTGAGCAGGTCGCGCAGGCGCTGGCGCGCCTCGAACAGCCGGCGCAGCGGCGTCACCTGCTTGACGATGCTGACGGGATCGAAGTCGTCGATGTGGTTGAAGCGGAGTTCGACGTTCAGTTTGCTGCCGTCGTCGCTGAGGGTGTTGTCCACCTGGATGGTGGTGCGGGGGGCGATGGAGGCGAGGACGTCGTTGAAATTGTCGCGGTCGATCTCGACGAAGCGGCGATCGAGCAGTCTGGGCAGGGGCTTTTCCGGTTTGCCGGACAGGTCGGCGAGGATGCCGACGACCAGGGGAAGCTCCTTCTTCTCGATGGCGTTGCCGGTTTCTACGTCGTACGTGATCTGTACGCGGGGAGGGCGAATCCTGTCGAGCTTGTGCTGCGTACTCTCGGCCATGGGGGCGATTGACTCCGATGCGGTGGTTCGAGCGCAATGCATCGGTACTTTCCCGGCCATCGCACTCCCTTGCGCGGACCAATCGGGCGCGCTAGCTCCAGCTGGTCCAGTCGAGCTCGTCATATCAACGAGCTATGAAAAAAGGTAAAACGGGTTTATAAGGGAATGCAAGCAAAACCTTTATTAGAATTTATGAGACAGGGAAAGTTCAACCCATTAGTCAGGATTTTTGGTCTGTGCGTCGTCGCGGCGCTGAGTGGCTGCGGTCTCTTCGCCCCCAAGGTCGAGTTGGACTCCCTGACCTTGGATGTGGCGCCGCGGGCCAACGACAACACCCCGATCGCGGTCGACTTCGTCGCCGTACGGGATCCGGAACTGCTGAAGCTGATGTCCGGAATGTCCGCCAAGCAGTGGTTCGCCGAGCGAGAGCAGTTGCAGCTCGATTACCGCAACGCCTTCTCGGTATGGGGGCTGGAGCTGGTGCCGGGCCAGGTCCTGGCGTTCGACCGCTTCCCCTTGTCCGGAACGCCCGCCGCCGGGCTTCTGGTCTTCTCCAGCTACGACACGCCGGGCGTCCACCGTCTTCGGCTGGACGAGATGAGCGTGGTGCTGCTGCGTTTCGAGAACCGGGACATGCGGCTGTTCGGCCCGGACGAGCAGCGCTACGGGTTGCGCTGGTTCCACTGATCGATGGTCGCGACGGACTTTTTCGCGCGTTTCCGAACGCTAAAGGGATTCGTATGAGTGTGTTACCCGAGGCAGTCTGCTGGCACGAAGGCATGCAGCTCTTGCCCCAGCATTTTCAGCTCCAGGAATTGCGCGCGGAGGCGCTGGCCGGACATCTGGCCAGGGCCGGCAATCCCTGGTTCTGGGGCGTCGAGACCCTGGAGATCGACCTGCCCTCCCTCTCGGCCGGACGGGTGCGTCTGACCGCCATCGAGGCCACCTTTCCGGACGGGCTGCCGATCCGGCTGCGGGCCGGTAGCGAGGAGGGCGCGCTGGAGCTGGATGTGGCCGAGGCGATCGCCGCCTCCGCCGATGCCACGGTCACCGTCTATCTTGCGATCACCCCCCGCGCGCGGGCCGGCCAGCTGTTGCCGCTGAGCGGCGGGCGGCTGCGCTCGGCGGTCGGCGATGCGGTGCCCGATCTGGCCAGTGGCGAGCATCCGGAGCCGATCGTCGTCTGGCGACCGAACCTGCGTCTGGTCACCGGCCAAGGACGGGCGGATTCGGTGTGCATTCCCCTGCTGCGGATCGGGCGGGAGGGGGGGGGCTATGTCCGGTTGCCCTATGTCGCGCCGACGCCGCGCATTGTTCCGGAGTCCCTCTTGGGCGAGAAGGTCCAGGCCCTGTGCGCCTGGGCCCGGGAGAAGTGCGTGTTCCTCGCGGGGCGTCTGCGCCAGGCCCAGCAGGCGGGCAACGCCGAGGACATCGCCGAGCTCCGGCTGCAGCTGGCGGCCGTCTGGGCCCGTCTGCCGGAGGTGGAGGCGATGCTGAACGGGCGGATCGCCGATCCGGCGAGTCTGCACCGGCTGCTGGTCGGCATGGCCGGCTCCTGGTCCGTGCTCGATCCCCTGGCTGGCGTCCCGGCTTTCCGCGCCCTGGAGTTCGACGAACTGCTGCGGGGCTACGACGAGGTGCTCGACTGGCTCGGGGCGGCGTTGACGCGAATCCGCGCCGGCTACCGGAGCATGCCCTTCGAGCGGGACCGTCAGGGCTTCCATATCCTGCTGCCGGACCGGGATCAGCCCCGCCAGCGCCTGGTGATCGGTCTGCGCATGCCGGCCGGCGTCGGCGAGCAGGCGGCGCGGGAGTGGCTGGAGCAGGCCATCGTCGCCTCCGAGGCGCATGTCTCGACCCTGGCCCGCCAGCGCATGGGCGGTCTTCCCCGGCAGCCCATGAATCGCCAGGAGCAGGTCGCCTACGGCGTCGGCGAGGACACGCGGCTCTTCGTGCTGCAGGCGACGGGCGACTGGTTCGATCCCCGTCAGGCGCTGCGCATCGTGTCCGGCGGCTCGGTCTCCGGCAGCCAGCCCTGGGAGATCGTGCTGTTCGCCAGCGCGCCGGGCGAAGGAAGCTAGCGCAGCAAGGAGCCATCATGGTCAGACAGGAAGTTGATCTGTATTCGTCGCGGCCTGGCGAGGCTCCACTGAGTTCCGCTTTCGGCCAGGCTTGGCGCGCATGGCTGGATTTTCGCCGCGACCTCGACGGCGCCGAGGACAGCGAGGCCGACCTCGACGGCGCCGAGGACAGCGAGGCCGACCTCGTCGCACGGGTGGCCGAGCAGGCCGGAGGCATCGTCCGCCGGCTCTGGCGCGGTGCCTTCGCCAGTGCTGGCGACTCGCCGGCTCAGGTCAAGGAGATGGTTTACGCCTTCGTCGCGCTGGTCGACGAGAGCCTGCTGTTCAACCCCTGGCCGGGGCAGGCGGCCTGGCAGGAGAAGCCGCTGGAGCTGCGCCTGTATGGCAGCCGCAAGGCCGGCGAGCGCATTCCGCGGGCGATCAAGACGCTCCTCGAGGAGCGAGCGCCGGCCACCCGGGATCTGGCCAATGTCTATCTGCAGTGCCTGATCCTCGGCTTCCACGGTCATCTGCGGGGACCGCGGGGGCAGGCGCTGCACGAGAAATGGCGCCACGCGCTGTTCGACTTCGCCTGGCAGCGCGAGCCCGCCATGGTCGATGTGACCGAGTTGATCGGCAGTCCGGCGGCCGTCGAGCCGGTGCGCCTGCCGTCCCGCCGCTCGTTGCCCGACACCCTGCGTCTCGCTCTGGCGATCCTGGGCGGGGCCGTGCTGTTGACGCTGGTCGGCCACCTGTTCTGGCGCGACATCGCCGGTTCGCTGGAACCGGTCCTGTCGACCGAGCAGACGCTCATGCCGGAGCAGAAGCCATGACCCTGCCGGAAATCGACGCAGCCATCATCGTCGTGGTCCTGCTGCTGCTCGCCGCCGCGCTGTTCGTGTTCTGGCTGCGCGGCAAGGTGGGCTCGGCCGTGAGCGGCTTCTATGCCGCCGTCCGCCAGATGGAGCAAGACAGGGCGGTCAACGACCGCTACCAGACGCCCTGGCTGCTGATGCTCGGCGACCAGGACCGGTGTACCCAGTTGTGCTTGGACTGGCGATTGAAGGCGGCCGGCAAGCCCGCCTGGTTCGGCAGTTGGTGGAGCGACGCGGACGGCGCGATGCTGGCCGTGCCGGATACCCTGTGCCTGCAGGAGGAGGGGCGCTCCTCCCGCTCCGGCGCCTGGTGGCGCCTGCTCGGGCTGTTGCTGCGGTTGCGCTCGAGTCGCCCGCTGGACGGGGTGATCTGGGTGGTTCCGGCGGCATCCCTGCTGGACCCCGAGCAGGCCGTGGCCAAGGGCCTGGTCGCACGGCGCACCTTCATCGAGCTGCTGCAGCGCCTGGGGCTCAGCCTGCCGGTCTATGTCCTGGTCACCGGCATGGAAGAAGTGCCCGGTTTCCACGAGCTGACCGCAGCGCTGCCCGAGGAGGCGCGCGATAGGCCACTGGGCTGGTCCTCGCCGTTCGCGCCCGACGCCGCCTGGCAATCCCACTGGAGCGACATGGCCCTCGACCGCCTGAGCGGCGTCCTGTCCGAGGCGATCGTCGAGGTCGGTGCGCTGACGGGGCAGATCGGCGAAGAGCTTTACCGTCTCCCGCAGCGCTTCGAGGATATGCGCGACGGACTCCACGCGTTGATCGATCCGGTATTTCAGGGCAACTCCCTGGGCGAGGCGCCGCGCTTGCGCGGTCTGTATTTCATCGGCGGACAGTCGGCTGCCGGCAGCGAGACCGAGTGGGCGCTGTCGGGGCTCGGCGTGCCGCCGTTGCGTGGCGTGTTCTCCCTCCAGCTCTGGCAGCGCCGCGTACTCGCCGAGCAGGGGCTGGCCCAGGCGGTTCCGCGCATCCTCCAACTGCGCCAGCGCTGGCAGAAAATGGTCGGTTGCGCCGCTCTCGCACTCGGTGCCCTCTGGCTCGGCTCCATGCTGTGGGTCTGGCATGGCTCGTCGCGGGATGCCGAGGAGCTGGCCAGCCAGATACAGGAGACCCGCAACCACTATGTGGCGCTCGGCGATGACGCGCGTCACCGGGAGCTGGCTCGACAGAACGCGCAGGCCTTCTGGGGGCTGCTGGAGCGGGCGCCGCGCTGGCATTTCGCCTCGGTTGCCTTCCCGACCTCCTGGCTCTCGCCGCTCGACGGACGCCTGCAGGAGACCCTGGCGGGCGCCGCCAGGGAGCGCCTGCTCCAGCCGCTGCACGAGCAGATGGTCGCCGACCTGGAAGAGCTGAGCGCGATCCGAAATACCGCGCGGCACTCCAACCTCGAGGGCGACGCTCCCGAGCAGTGGCAGAACTACGTCCTGGCCCGGACCCTGGTCGAGCAGGTGGTGCGGATCGAGCGGCAGAACCGCTGGTTCGCCGAGCTCCTGGGGCGTCCCCAGGCACCGCTGGAGACGCTGGCGGCCCTCGGCAAGGACTCTCTGGGGCTGCAGCCGGGGGCCGGGCCGATGCGTCACGAGGTTTTCTACAATCAGGTCCTGCGCACCGCCCCCTTGCCGGCGATGCAGCCGTTGAACCTGCACGGAAACAGGGTGGTCGCCGAGCACTTCCAGGGGCTGATGCAGCTGTGGCTGACCCAGTATTTCCTGGCCGACAACTTCGTCCGCCCGGCCGGCTATCTGAAGATCCACACCCAGAAACTGCAGGCCGGATACGGCAACTCCCTGCAGGAACTGGAGGAAGTGGATGGTCTGATCGACAACCTGCAGGACCTGATCGCCATGACCAACTCGGCCTGGGGCCGCGGCAACGGGCGCGATCTGGTGCCGGGATACGAGTCGCTGCTGGACAGCGTGCGCCAGAGCACGCTGCTCGGGCCTGCGGTGGAGCAGGCCATCAACCACGAAGCGTCCCGGCTGCAGAAGAGCTTCCGCGATCAGTGGATCGCCCAGGCCGGTTCGAGCGGCAACCTGCTGGTGCTGCAGAGCGGCGGTACCCTGCAGTTGCAGGACCATGTCTCCGGGCTGGACAAGTCCATCGAGAACCTGCTGCGGCACGACTTCGTCGCTGTCGCCCTGCAGCAGGAGGACGAGGCGGAATCCCGTACCCAGCCGCTGGCCATCGATGCCCGTGCGCTCGACGACGCGCTGGGTTACCACGCCAGCTATAAGGTCTACGCTAGCCAGGAACTGTCGCAGATTCCGCCGCAGTATCGTGCCGCTCTGCTCGGGGCGGCCGCGCGCTCGGTCACCCAGGCGATGTGGAGCGCCCTCGAGTCGAAGGCCGATGTCCTGAGCCTAGGCGGCGAGCAGGCGTTCGACGTGCCGGCCGACAAGGCGCTGCAGCTACAGGAGGCATTCGCCGATCTGAACCGCAGCGATCTCGCCCAGGCACTGCTGGACAATCTCAATCGCAGAGCGCTGGGCGACGTGAAGAGGGCTCTGGCCGAGATCGAGGCGTTGCCCATGTTCCACCAGGCTTACGACGTCGGCCTGTGGGACGGCAGCAAGAACCTGGGCGTGCGGATGTTCCGCTCCCAAGATCTGCAGGATCTCAAGCAGGGGCTGGCGCAGCAGTTCGCCGTCATGCTGGATTCCACGCAGGCGAGCACCCGTGCTCTTGAGTGGCTGCAGATGCACCGTTCGCAGCTGTCGCTGGCCGACTACGAAAAGGTTTTGCGCCTGACGGCCCTGGGCGAGGAGATGCTCAAGCACAAGGCGCAGAACCCGGCCAGCGCACCGGCGCTGTTCCAGCAACTGGTCGCCCGCGATTTCGTCGAGATGGACAGCGAGAACTGCGCCGGCATTCTCCAGGCGGCCTATCTGGCGCCCGGAAGCGACGATCTGTCCCGACGCGGGCAGGCGTTGTGGGATAACGCCCGGCAGCGTTGCGATTTCCTCCAGCAGCAGCGGGCGGCCGAGGCCTGGAACAGTCTCGCCGACTATTTCAATCAGTACCTGGCCGACCGCTTCCCGTTCGCCTACAACACGCGGGCCGCCGATGCCGACCCCGACCGGGTGCGCTACATGCTGCGGCTGATCGACCAGCACATGGTTCAGGCGGAGGCCGGGCTGCAACTCGCCCAGCCGCAGGACCGGCAAGCCGCGCAGGATTTCCTGCTGCGCCTGAAGCAGGCCGCCGGCTGGCTGAAGCCCCTGCTGGAGCGGGACGAAAACGGCAAGGAGGGAGTCGATGTCGAGGTGCGCTGGCGTACCGACCGTGTCGATGAGCAGGGCGCCGATCAGGTGATCGCCTGGGTGCTGCAGTCGGGGCGCCGGGAGATCGCCTATCCGGGCGACGACCAGCAGCGAGTGCACTGGACCGAGGGGACTCCGATCAAGCTGGTGCTGCGCTGGGCGAAGAACGGCTCGCTACGCCCGGTGAACGATCCGCAGCAGTCCAGCTTGGCGGTCTACGATCTCGAGGCCGGCTGGGAGTACACGGGCCCCTGGGCGCTCCTGCGACTGATGCGAACCCATGTCGCCGTGCAGCGTCAGCCGAACATCGACTACACCGACTTCCCGCTGACGTTCCAGTTGCCCGTCTACGGAAGCGATAACGGAGACGGGCGGGCGATGATGTTCATGCGCGTTGCGCTGATGACCCAGGGGGGCAAGGCTCCGCTCTCCATCCAGTCGCTTCCGGTGCGAGCCCCGCGCTCCCCGTTCAGCGCGCGCCCGTTCCCATTGCAGCAGTACTGGTGAGCTTTGGAGGTAGTCTTGAACTCGGCCGTACATTCGCTTTCCCCATCGCTCGCCAGCTTGCTCGAGCCACTGTCGGCCGAGTCGCCCTGCGGCCCGAGCCTGCGTTACGACCCCGATCTCGATCGGCTGCGCGACGCCCGCCGGGAAGACGACGCGAGCCTGCCGAGCGGTGTCTGGCAGGCAGAGATCAAGCGCAGCGATTGGGCGGCGGTGGAGACGCTGGCCAGCCAGCTCCTGCTGACCCGCAGCAAGGACCTGATGGTAGCGGCTTGGCTTGGAGAGGCCTGGCTGCATCGCAAGACCTGGGAGGGGCTTCCCTCGGCGCTGGCCTTGGTGATCGGGCTGTGCGAGCGCTACCCGGAGGAGCTGCATCCACAGGCCGAGGATGGGGACCGCTCGTGGCGGGCGGCGCCCCTCGACTGGCTGATTCGCCGATACGCGGAGCTGCTTGTGGTCCGCCTGCCCCTGTTCGAGCCGGAGATCGACGAGGTCGGTCCCTTCGCTCTGAACGATTGGCGGCAACTGCAGCTGCGCCAGGTCGCCGCCAACGATAGCAAGGCGGCCAAGACCTCTGGCGAGGAGGCTCGCCACCGCCAGCAGAAGCTGAACGAGCGCATCCGGAGCACACCGCTTGATATCTGGCTGCAGCGCCGGGCCTATCTCGAGCAGAGTGCACGCTCCCTGGATGATCTGGAGCGCTGGAGCGACGTCTATCTAGGTGATCTGGCGCCAGCTTTCGGCCCCCTGCGGGAAGTCGTTCGTCAGCTCATCGTCCTGATGCAGGAGTTTATCGCCATGCACCCGCAAGCGTCCGCTGCCATCCTGTCCGCATCCGCCGCCCCCGAAGAGCCTGAGCCTGCTCCCCTGGCGAAGGCTCCTGTCTCGAGCGCGCCCTCCCAAGGGGCCCCCGCCAGCCGCGAGCAGGCCTATCGCCAACTGAGCCTGATCGCCGACTACCTCGCCCGTACCGAGCCGCACAGTCCCGTGCCGTACCTGATCCACCGGGCAGTGGAGTGGGGCAACAGACCCCTCAGCGACCTGCTCTCCGAATTGCTGTCGGCCGACCCTGAGGCCCGGCGCGTTTGGACCTTGCTGGGTATCTTGAAGTGATGGCTGCTGGAGGGTGGCTCAGATTGAGGGGCATCGAGCCAGAGAGGGAGGGGCGAGGAGCAAAGCATCGGGTGGATGAGCATGCCCTCGTGCCGGCCTGGTGGGTATACCGGGTGCCAGATAGAACAAAGCCCCGCAAATCGGGGCTTGTCGAGCCGGGGGGATTTGAACCCGAAAACCCCTGTGGATACAGGTGGTTAGCGTTGGACAGCGTCCGGTTTTTCGGGGCTTTCGTGCTTGGCGAGATAGCTACTACTGGATAGCGGTGGATAGCTTTTTGGCAAGATTTAGGCAACGGCTACCCTGTTTCTCCATCATCCTTATTCACCGATCTTCTGGCTTTTCTGCCTGCAGTCCACTTCGGGCAAACCAGCGCCTACCTACTTCTTGTGTGAGCGCTATCCCGCGTTTTGACTGGACAAGTTTTCATTCGCCTCGTCGTATTCCGGGCTTCTTTGGCCTGATTCAGGTGCAATTTTTCCGCTTACGAGCCAGAGCGCGTATTCGGGGGCGAGCTCGACGATTGCATTGATATCGTCCTCGTTAATTCTTCTCCCGCCTTTTCTGAGGGCGTACCACTTCTCTCTGTCGATGCCGGTTAGCTCTTCGAGCTTTTTGGCCGTCAGCTTCTTATATTCAAGAATTGCGATTATTCGCTCTCTCATATTCCCAAATCGTCTATTTGTCCGGCAAATATTGCTGGTCAGTATCTGACGGATTCTTATAATGGCAACATGTTCCGGCAAATATTGCCGGTCAAATGTTGACGCTATCCAATATTATCCAATGTAATCCAATGATAACGCAGGAACGGGCAATGGAACTGGACGGAGTAAGGCTTTCCGTAGCTGATCTGAGGGGCGCACCGCCTCTGCTGCCTTGGAAGGAATTCGCCAAGTGGATCGGGATGGGTGAAGACGAGCAGATCGTGTGGGGCTGGATCAGGAACGGCTATCTCCCGCGCTACAAGATCGGCACTCATGTGATGGTCAACGTGGCCCTTTTGAACCGCCAATTGTTGGAACAGGAGGTGCTGCTGTGAGCATGCGTTACTTCGTTGAAATGTCCACGCTCCACGGCCCGACCCGTCAACCTCGCTGGAATCGCGTCCATCAAGGCACCTCGCGTGCTGATTGTCAGCTTTGGATTGATGAAGCTGTTTCCCGCTTTCCATCTGAGGCCGAAGCCCGTCGCTCTTTCAGCCTTACCCGCGAGCGAGCTTTGAAGGCATACCGGATTCGCGGGGTGAGGGCATGAGCCGCACTGATCCGCAATTCAAGCTCCGCATGCCGCCAGCTCTCCGGGCTCGGGTAGAGAAGTCTGCCAAGGCGTCACGCCGCTCTATCAATGCTGAGTTGGTTGTTCGCCTTCAACAGAGTTTCGCCCTGGAGGTGCCTGTCGATGATTCCGAGCCAGTACCTGCACCTGCCGCACTCCCAGGACTGCGACTGCTCTGTCTGCTTCGCTGCGAGGCTGGAGCCGCAATTGTTCAGCCAGTTGCAGTGTCCCGACTGCCAGCCCCCTGGGCGCCCTTACAGGGGAAATGGTCGCTGGCTCTGCCGGCCCCGCTCTTTCTGCGCGAAGCACGACCCCGCGCGCCGTCCGCCGAAGTATTGGCACGTTATTCAAGTCGGCGAAAAGCCCGCGCCATTTATTCCGATGGAAAGGCCAGTGCAGCGAGAACTTAGTTATGGAGATTAATTCGATGATTCCGCCCCGCAAGCCCGCCGACCAACTCAAGGACAAAGACGTCCGCTGGTATGTGCACACCAAGTCCAGCGTCAAACAAGCCATGACGGATGAAGCCTTCCGCCGTGGCGTGGACCTCTGGACTCTCGGTGGCGCTGTCCTGGCTTCGTGGCTTCAGGCTGGTTGCCCTGACTTCCCTGTTGGCACCTCCGAACTCCCTATCCCCGCCCCGTCGCCGCCGTCGTCGATCGCGGGACCAAAGGAGCCGGAAGCGTGACCCTGGCAAGGGCGCGCAGCGGCGTAGCGGACCCTTGCCTGGGGCTCGCTTACGGCTACGGTCCCACGCGTATCGAAGAGACGGCAAAGGGGCAGGGATAGGGAAACCCCGCCCCAGAGCCCGAGGAGGAGGGAGCGCTCTTGCTCTTAGCGTCCGGGACGGACAAGAGCGACAGGGATCGTTACCCGGTAGGGCTGAGACAAAGTGATAAGGAAACGTCTCGTTTTCTTATCAGTTTGGCTCGGTGAGCGCAGCGAGTAGAGCCCGCCCCGTAAGGGGTCGCCCAACGGAACTTAAACCAGCGCCAAGCAAGACAAACGCTCAAACATTGACGAAAAGGAACTACCACATGTTCGCTATTCCTTCTGCTACCTCTACCACCACCCTGTTCGTTATCAAAACCGACTGGTATGCCGCCAAAGATACCGGCGAAATTCGCGCCTCTGTGCAGGCACTTGCGCCCATTCCGCAAGGTGCTACCGGCAACGGTCGTGGCTATGAAATCACCGAATACGCGGCTGATGCCTCTGTCCTGGAGCAAATCGATCTGAGCAGCGGCCCGATTGTCTGCAAGTTCGAAGCAGACGTTCGCCCGATGACCAACCGCTTCGGCCGAACCACCAATACCCAAGTCCTGACCAAAGTTATCCAAGACCAACCGACCCGCCCGACTGCTGCGGCCAATCCGCAACAAACTCGACCCGCCGATCAAACTAAACCCCAATAAATCCTAACAACTAACCGAGCTGCTTAGTTGCGGCAACGCCATTGCTTTGCCCGAAAGGAGGAAACCCGATGTATCGCTATTTCTTTATTTCAGCACTAGCAATGGCAGGCGGTTATATGTGGGGCTTTGTTGACGGCTTAACTTTTTGAGTTAAAGCACATGGCTAGTTTCGTTCAAGTTTGCGCAAGCTGGATAACTAACACTGATGGCACCGCCTCTTGCTCGTCCTGGACGTGGACTCAAGCCTATTTATTGCCGCCCGAAGCGGAAGGTCAAATCGACCTGCTGATCCAGGGCGGCTTTTCCCCCGAACTCTTTACCAAAGGCTTTCTCGGCACCTTGTCGTTATTCGCCATTGGTTTTGGAGTCGGGATCGTTGTCTCTCAACTGCGCAAGTTGCGCTCACGGTGAACCCATGAAACTCAACACGCTTTTTCGTAATGCCTGCATCGCTGCTTCCGGTGCGGTGGTCGCCTCTCCCTCTTTCGCGGCTATCGATACGGATGGGGTCGTTACTGCCATCAATGATGCCGGGACCAGCGGCGAATCCGTTGGCAAGGCCGTGATCCTGGTCGTCGCGGGCCTCGTTGTCGTCGGCCTGATTATCGGGCTCGTGCGCAAGATCTAGCGGTGATCTGGTCGCTGCTACTCGGCGTTCTCATGGCCGGCGCCATGATTCAAGGATTCAGGGCCGCCGAATATCTCTAACCCTGGGGCCGCAAGGCCCCTTTTTATATGTGGGGTTTCAGGTGCTCCGTATTCGGCTGTTCTTAGTCCTCCTGTTCTGTATGTATGGCTCGTCTGTTTGGGCGACGGATTATTATTGGCTGAATGGGTATGAACTGATTCATTACTCTGACGCCATGGCAGGCTGTGATGGCTTCCTGAGTTTTCAGCAGGGCAAATTCACGGATGGTTCCACCATCACTAAAAGTAGTTCCTCTAAGTTTTATGACGATTCCCATTATTCCTGCGTCGGGGATCTTCATCGCTCGAACGGCACGACTGCGCTGGGTTTTACGGCGACTACGGTTTCCCGTTTAGGAACTTCATGCCCGACGGATTACACGTATAACTCGGCTACGGGTAGTTGCGATGCCCCTTCCCAGAATCTATGTCAGCAGGCGATAGGCGCCTCGACCAACTATTACGTCAAGACCCAACTCGATGCCGAGCCGCCCGATCAGGTCGATATCAATGGCTGTTTAGCCCAGTTCGGTGGTGTCATTACCTGCCGCAACACCACGGACGGTTATGGCGTCTGCACGGGGACGGCGACCATCACGGGCGAGCAGACCACCACGTCCTCGCCTATCGCCGGCGACCCCGCGACGGCCGACGACACGCCCCAGGTGAAGAGCGAGGAGCTGCCGTGCTCGCCGACCACCGATCCCGCGACCGGCGCCTCTGTTTGCACGACCGAAAGCACCTTCTCCCAGCCGGGCGAATCCACCTGCGGCACGGTGAACGGCAAGCTGGTCTGCACCGAGGTCGTCAAGTCCCAGTCGGAAGACAAGGTGGTCCAGACCAAGACGCAGACCACCCACAACTCGGACGGCTCCACCTCCAAAACCACGACCACCACCACGGCGAAGACCTCGTGCGTCGGTATCAACAACTGCACCTCGACGACCACCACCGAGACCAAAACCGGCGGCACCAATGCCGATGGCTCGGCCAAGCCGGACACCTCCAGTTGTACCGGCACGGGCTGTACCGACCCGACCAAGAGCGACGAAGAAAAGGCCGGCGAAGGATTGCCCTCCGGCGAACTCCAGAAGCCGAAACAGGGTAACTATGACGATGCCCTGGTCGAGTGGGATCAGAAGATCGCCGACGCCAAACAAGAGTTCAAAGACAAGTTAGCCCAGATCAAAGAGTTGGCTACGGCTTCTTCCGCCCTGAGCTTATCCGGCGGGGGCGGCCAACTGCCGTGCCCGTCGTTCACGGTGTGGGGCATGTCGGTCGATCTTTGCGTCAGTGACTATGCGGACGAATTAGCAGCCATCAAGTGGGCCTTGCTCTTTATCGCCACGGTCATTGCTTTCTACATCATCTTTTTGCGCTGACGGATAACGGTATGGACCTCTCTTTTATCTCTGTCTTCTTCGTCAATGTTTCGCACTTTTTCCAGGCGGCCTGGGACTTTATGGCCTCGGGTATCTATGACTTCGTTAAAGAAACCATGGTGTTTTTAACGAAGGTGGCTATTTACTCGTATATCGAAACGTCCATCTTCCTGGTCGATGTGGCCTATGAAGTGGTCCAGGACATTTTGGTCGATCTCAATATCGCCTCCCAGGTCCAGGCCGCTTACAACACTATCCCGGCGCAATACCAAAACATGCTGGCCTTTTTCGGTGTTCCCGAAGCCCTGACCATTATTTTCAGTGCCGTCCCGACGCGTATGGCAATGAAGTTCGTTCCCTTCATAGGCCGCTAACTATGTCGATCAAAATTCATCATGGTGCCAACGGTAGTTATAAAACCTCCGGCGCCATCCAGGACGATGCGATTCCGGCCATTCATGAGGGGCGCATCGTGATTACCAATGTGCGCGGTTTTACCCGGGAATCGGTCCTCGAAGCCTTTCCCGATCTGCCGGATCGGGTGCTCGACTCCTTCGATGTGATCAACCTGTCCATGGAGTCCATTGAAGACCTGGACCAGATGCGTCGCTGGTTCATGTGGGCGCCGCGCGGTGCTTTCCTGATTTTCGACGAGACGCAAATCCTGTTTCCCAAGTCTTGGAAGGAAAAGGACCTGGAGCAATTCGATTATCCGGGGGGCATCGAGGAGGCCAAGAAGGCGGATCGCCCTACCGGCTGGCTCGATGCCTGGACCCGCCATCGCCATTGGAACTGGATGTCGTCCTGACCACACCGAACATTCGCTATATCCGCGAGGATATTCGGCTGACCTGCGAAAAGGCTTACCTCCACTCCAATCTTGCCGTCATTGGCATTCCGGGCCGTTACAAGGAGGCCATGCACGATGCTCAGGAAAATAAGCCGCCGATGGACGGCTCTACCATCGTCACCCTCAAAAAGATCAAGCCCAGCACCTTCCAGGTCTACCAATCCACCGCCACCGGCAAAGTCCAGGACACCAAAGCCGGTAAGAACATGTTTCTATCGCCTAAGATTCTGGGCCTCCTGGTACTTATTGCCGGCCTTGCTATCAGTCTGGCTACCTCTGATGGCATCCATCTCTTCCGTACTCAGTCTCCTGCGGTGGCTGCTTCGTCGGCTGCTCCTGCCGCCGCTGCGGCTCCTGGGGCTGCTGTTCCTTCGTCTGCTGCTGTGGCTCCTCGTCCTCTGGCTCCTGCTCAAGGGGCTATTGCTCGTCCTCGCGTAGAGGGGCATCCGCTGGCCGGCTACGCCTTCACGCTCCAGGGCGTGCTGACCGGCATCAAGGACGGGCTGCCGCGACAGGTCGTGCTCTTCGAGCTGCGCCACGCTGACGGGCGCTATTTCCACCAGACCGCCGACGACCTGCGCCTGCTCGGCTATCGCGTCCAGGTGAAGACCAACTGTGTCGTCGAACTCGTCCACCGCGATTGGAAGACGCTGGTCTTCTGCGGGGTTTCGCCGTCCTCGAAAGAACAGGGCCTGGTCGTCCAGGCGCCGGCCGGACTGAGCGGCTCGGTTCAGAGCGAGGGACGGCCGGCGCCGCCGACGACCCTGTAACACGTCAGATAACAGAGACATACAACGGATACGATTGGATAGGTTTGGACAATGACTAGAGCAGTTAATCATCAGGTTCGTGCGGTGCTTCAGCCCGACGGCCAGTTTTTCGAGTCGCCCAAAGGGCGCCTGTTTTTCAGTCGTGGCTCGGCGAAGTTCACCGACCTGTCAGGTGTGCGCGTCCTGCGTTGCGGCGTGGACACTGTCCGCCAGCTGTACAACGGACTGATCCGTCCCGAGGTTTTGGCGCTCTTCGAACAGAAAGACGACGTGATCGAATTCGCCGGGTATGAGTGGAGTAAGGGGCGTATCGGACGCGACTCGGGGTATCAGCTCCGGCTGCAGAATGCGGACCTGGGCTTGATCCTGCTCATCAAGAATCATCATGTGAAAACTGAGAGCGTTGGTCCTCACCTGAAAGTCGAGGTTTCTCCGCATGCCCTGGATGGCGCTGACCCGCGTGTCTTGCAAGGGGTGCTCGATGATCTGGCCGCTGGAGTCCTGAGCGTCTGTGAGCCCAATCAATGCGCCGTGCATATCGCCCTGGACGTGCAGGGCTGGACGCCGCCCGCCGATCTGGTGGACCGCATGCACTGCCGCTCGCGCCGTGTGCGGCAGATCAGCGGTGTCGACCGTATCGAGTTCGACGGCAACGCCTCGGTCTACGGGCGAGGGGAGACCTACATGTTCGGTTCCGCCTCGGGGCTGCAACTGTGCATCTATAACAAGACCCTGCAGGCTCGGACCACCGACAAGCTCGATTACTGGAATAGCGTCTGGTCTGGCCTCAATGGCGACCCCTTCGGCGATGGCGATCCCGCCTACAACCCCGCTGAAACTGTGTGGCGCCTGGAGTTCCGCTTTCATCATTCGGTCGTGGGGCAGTTCGCTCAGGGCTCTACCTTGGCTTCGGGCGAGGTTATTGGTTGCCGCACCTATGCTGAGCTTTGCCCGCACCTGCAAGGGCTCTGGCAATACGCCTGCGAGAACTTTCGCCTGCTGGAGTCGCGTAGCACCTACGACCCGTTCTGGTCCTTGCTCCTGCAGGACGTGACGGTTCAGGTGGAGACCGATCCGCTTATTGAGCGTGCTGAGTACCGTCGTTACTACAAGACCGCGCAGGGCTTCTCCGGGCGTAACTGTGAAATGTTCCTGGGCCAGTTCGCTAGCATGATTGCTCGGGAGCGTATTCCACCAAAAAAGGCAATTGAGGTCGGGAGGACGTTGCCGTTCTGGCACGTGATAGAGGATCACTACACCGCGAAGGGGTACACCCTCCGCGACCTCGAAAGGCATATTTCTGGACTCATAAATGATCGCTACCTGCGACGGGGGTATGCGATCTAATGGCCATTAAGAAACTCGCCTGCGGTCGCTGGCAGGTCGATCTCTGGGTCACGCCTGAAAAGCGTGTGCGTCGCCGTTTCAAGGTGCGTGCTGAGGCCGCCCAGTTCGAACAGCACCTACTCGGCAAGGTGGCTGCCTCCAAAGAATGGGCTCCCAAAGCGCCGGACCGCCGTCGGCTCTCCGAACTGGTCGGCCTGTGGTATGACCTGCATGGCCATATGCTCAAGGATGGTGCACGGCGTCGTGCCAAGTTGGACCTTCTTGCGGCTCGCCTGGGCGATCCGGTGGCGGCTACTTTTCAGGCTCACCAGTACGCGGCGGCTCGGCGTCTACGTCACGAAAATGGCACGTCTCCCAAGACCTTGAATAACGAGCTTGGGTATCTACGGGCTGTGTATAACGAGCTTCGTGGCCTGGGCGAGATTGCTTACGGCAATCCGCTGGAGATGGTGAAACCGTTCAGTATTGAAGAGCGGGAACTGTCCTGGCTGACGGATGGCGAGGTTGATCGGCTCCTCGAGGCGATCCGGTCTGGCTGTGAGAATCCGCATGTGGAGCCGATTGTGCTGATCTGCTTGGCAACCGGTGCCCGTTGGTCGGAAGCGGAAGGGCTCACGCCTTCGAGGCTGCGTGACTCGTCGGTGACGTTCTCTAAGACCAAGTCCTCCAAGGTGCGGACGGTTCCGATTGATCCGGCTCTAGAGAGCTTTATTCGTCAGCACTGGAAGCGGCACGGCCAGTTTTCGGGAGCCATTACGTCTTTCCGTCGTGCGCTGGATCGCTCGGGCATTGAGTTGCCCAAGGGCCAGGCTAGCCATGCTTTGCGGCATACGTTTGCCAGCCGGTTCATGCAAAAGGGCGGGAATATCCTGACGCTACAGAAGATTCTCGGGCATTCCAGCCTGGCTATGACTATGCGCTATGCCCACTTGGCGCCTGAGCATTTGGCTGAGGCGGTTCGTCTGAACCCGTTGGCTGGTAAGGCAATTTTTGGGCAAAACGACAGCCAGAAAGAAAAAGCCCCTGAAATTCTCTAGGAAAATCAGGGGTTTAGCGTGGTTAATTGGTGGAGCCGGGGGGATTTGAACCCCCGTCCGTCAGCTCTCCGCTATCGGTTCTACATGCTTAGCCAGCTCTACTGAGTTAACTCCGCGCCGCCCGAGTGGCAGGGTGCTTGGAGCGAGCTGTATGGATTTTAGCCGTTACGTCTACAGCGAACTTGGCGGCGATCCTGTTCTATCTGACGATCACTTCGGGTTTACAGGCATCCCCTGGTGATCGCTGGCGCCGAAGCGACCAGATGAAGGTTAGGCGGCTAGCGCGTAACCTTCGTAGTTGTCGTCGTTGGCAACTATGAGTTTGCAACAGTGGATTTACGAGTTCTGTTACCAACTCGGCATGCCCCTCAAGTTTCGTTACCGGCGTCGAATCCTAATCGGCCCCAAAACCTTTGGTTGGTATGAAAAGTGTACGGCAAAGGTCGTAGAACGTCGATACCCGAATAGGGGGAGAAAGCCCTCGGTCGACTGCTATATGATGTTTCCTTTTGTTTCGCAGGAGGCGTGTGGATCGGTATGTCGCGCGCAACGCGTTGTTCCCTGCGTCAATGGATCTGGCGGGCCTTTGTCCAGTGCACCTTGATTCCGTTGATTCTGGTCGAGTCCGTGCTGATTGGCGTCTATCTGGTGAGCAACCTGGCCATTCGCGACTCCCAGCTCGAGCATCTGCAGGAGAATGCGCTACAGGCCCTCGCCGTATCCGCCCGGCGGGAGGTGGAGCTCGTCGATCGCCGCCTCCAGGAGGTCGAGAGGCAGACCCTGATTCTGCGCAAGGCGGCTGCCAATGCCTTGCAGGATTCGCGTTTTCAGCCGGATGAGCTGGAGCGCACCAGGCATGTGCTCAGCCCAGACGGGGTGTACTACGCTCGCAGCAACGACGGGCGCGCCGCTTCCTTCTATTCCAGCCACACCCCGGTGGCGAGCCAGGATCACGCCAAGGCGCTACACCTGTCGCAGCTGGACCCGCTGATGAAGGCGATCGAGGAGAGCAGTCCTCTGGTCAGCGCCGTCTATTTCAATAGCTGGGACAGCTACAACCGCGTCTATCCGTTCTTCTCCACGCTGGACCGGTATCCCCATGACATGGCGATACCCGACTACAGCTTCTATTACCTGGCCGACGCCAGCCACAACCCCGCGCGCGAAGCGGTATGGACCGATGTCTATCTCGATCCTGCCGGCCAGGGCTGGATGATGTCGTCGATAGCGCCGGTTTACCGGGGGGATTTCCTCGAAGGGGTCGTGGGCGTCGATATCACCGTGGGCCAGATGCTCGACGAGATCGGCCAGCTCCAGGTCCCCTGGGGGGGGTACGCCGTGCTGGTCGGCCGGGACAATCGCATCATGGCCCTGCCGCAGGCCGGGGAGCGGGAGTTCGGCCTGCGCGAGCTTCGCGAGCATACCTACGCCGGGGTCGTTCGTCAGGATCAGGCCAAGCCGGAGCAGTTCGATCTGGGCACCAGGCCGCAGATGCAGCCGCTGCTGCAGGCGATGAGCACGGGCGATGGGCGGGTGCAATCCCTGGTGCTCGATGGGCACCGGCATCTGGTGGCCTGGAGCGAGATCCCGCAGACCGGCTGGCGTCTGCTGCTGATCGTCGACGAGGACAAGATCTTTCAGGCGACCCGGGGGCTCGCCTCCCACTACCAGCAGATCGGCTATCTGCTGATCGCAGGGCTGGTGCTGTTCTACGTGATGTTCTTCGTCTGGATGTGGCTGCGCTCGCAGCGCCTGAGCGACGACCTGGAGGGCTCCTTCAGCGGCATCGAGCAGATGCTGCGCCAGCTGGGGCAGGGCGATTTCGAGCCGTCCGCGCCGGCCCAGCGGATCATCGAGCTGGATTCCATGACCAAGGCGATACGCCAGACCGGGCGCCAGCTGCAGGCCAAGGAGCAGGAGCGCTCCCGAGCCCAGAAGCTGCTGGAGCTGGTCATGGAGAGCACCACCGAAAGCCTCTGGGAAGTCGATACCCGCAAGAGGCAGATCAAGCTGAGCTATCGCTTCGCCAAGCGCTTCAATCTGAAGGCCAACCTGATGACCTTCGATGAGCTGAACCAATACGTCCACCCGGACGATCGGGAGCGGCTCGCCCAGCTGCGCCGGCGGTTCTTCTCGGGAGTCGACAATGCGCTGGATGCGGAGTACCGCTGCATCGACCGGGAAGGTCGCTCGTTCTGGCTACTGGCCCGCGGCCAGGCCCTTGAGAGGGACGGCGAGGGGCGGGTACTGCGTGCTGCGGGCACCCATGTGGATATCTCGCGCCTGAAGCAGGTGCAGGAAGACCTGCGCAAGGCCACCCTGGAGGCCCAGGAGGCCAGTCGCGCCAAGAGCCGCTTCCTATCCAGCATGAGCCACGAGCTGCGCACGCCGCTGAATGCCATCCAGGGGTTCGCGCAACTGATCGAACTGGAGCTGGAGGGCAAGGCCGGGGTCAGCCAGGAGTCCGACTATGCCCGGGAAATCATCAATGCCAGCCGCCATCTCACCGCGCTGGTGGACGACATCCTCGATCTTTCCAGCATCGAGTCCCAGCGCCGGCAGCTGCAACTCGGGCCGGTGGAAGTCGGCGCGCTGTTCGACAGCTGCGCCGAGATGATCCAGCCGCAGATCCGGGAGCAGGGGCTGCACTTCCAGGCCAGGAGCGTGGACCCGCCCCTGTACGTGAAGGCCGATGCCCGTCGCCTGCGGCAGATCCTCTTGAATCTGCTGTCTAATGCGATCAAGTACAACCGCCCGCAGGGCAGCATCGTGCTGGGATACGAGGTACGCTCGGACTGTGTGCGCCTGTGGGTGGAGGACTCCGGGACGGGGCTCGACAGCGAGCAGCAGAAGCGCTTGTTCCAGCCCTTCCAGCGTCTCGGGCGGGAAGGTTCGAACATCCCGGGAGCCGGTATCGGCCTGGTGCTTTGCTACGAACTGGCCGCCCTGATGGACGGCAGCATCGGCTTCGAGAGCGAACCCGGCCGCGGCAGCCGCTTCTGGGTCGATCTGCGCAGCAGCGCAGCGGTGCCGGACACCGATGTCGCCGAGACCAAGGGGGCGGCCGGCGAGTCCTACGAGGACTGAGCGGGCGCCTCACTCGCTGCTTTTCAGGATTTTCAGCGCCAGGCCCAGGGTCTTTTGCGCCTGGCCCTCCTTCCCGGCCTCGTGCAGTTTCTCGCCCTCGGCGCGCAGTTGCCGCACCTTGGCCAAGGTGGCGGCATCCCTCGGCGGATCGCTGCTCAGCATCTGGTCGATCTCGGCCATCTGGGGCGGGTATTGCGCGGCCAGGAGCGGCAGGCTGAGCAGACTGGCGCAGACGAAGAGGAGCAGGCGTTCCATGGCGCACCTCCTTGAGGAAGAGATTTCCAGTATAGGCGGGAGTGAACGGTCGGCGACGAAGCCCAGCCGCCTGTCCGCCGCCTCTGCACCCGCTGCGAGGAAAGGCGGCGGGCGGCACGGGCGTCCCATCATATTCGCCCATTCGCCATGCCCCGGCGCTGACCTGCGGCAAAAAAAATCCCCGCACGGGGCGGGGATCTTTGGGGGGCGGACTCGGCTGTTTCAGGCCCTGGGCCGCGTCACCCGGTCGACCAGGTAGACCAGGCCGTGGTAGTCGATGCCGCCGTGACGGCTCAGACCGATCTCGCAGGTGCGGCTGGTGGACACCCCTTCGCCGCAGTACTGCACCGCGTCCTTCAGCGAGCGCAAGGCATGGGCGTTCAGCTCGGGGACGTTGAAGCCCTTGTCGCCAGCGAAGCCGCAGCAGTGGATGCCTTCGGGCACCACCATCTGCTCCGTGCACAGGCGGACGATGTCGAGCAGGCCCTGCGCCTCGCCTAGGTGCTGGGTGCTGCAGGTGACGTGCACCGCCACCGGAGCCTGCTGCGGGGTGAACTCCAGGCGCTCCAGCAGATGGGTGCGGATGAAGCGCACCGGATCGAAGATCTGCAGGCGCGGATCGTCCAGGTCCTGGAGCAGGCGCAGGGTGCACGGGCTGGTGTCGCAGTAGATCGGATCGAGGCCGCCGCGGCTGGCCTGCAGCAGGGCGAACAGGAGCTCCTGGCGCTTGGCGTCGGCCTGCTGCGGGTAGCCCTTGGAAGCGAACGGCTGGCCGCAGCACAGGTTGTCCAGGTTGTCCGGGAACACCACCTGGTAACCGGCCTTCTCCAGCAGCGCGCGGGTCTTGTCGAGCAGCGGCACCTGTTCGGCGTCGCCGGCGGCCGGGCCCATGGCGCGCGACACGCAGGCCGCCAGGTAGACCACCCGCGGTTTTTCCGTCGTCGCCGGCGTTTCCGGCAGCGCCAGCTTGACCGCCTGCGGCATCGCCGGCGTCCACTGCGGCAGGCGCTCGCCGGAGAGCCGGCGCAGACTGGCCGAGGCGTTCGCCAGCAGCGGCGCGCCGAGCAGGCGGCGGCTGCCGTCGGCCAGGCGCAGGGTCAGGCGGGTGCCGCGCATCGCCGCGGCGAAATTGCGCGCCAGCCAGGTCGCGGTGCCGGCATGCTGCGCGGCGCCGGCACGCAGCTTGCGCACCAGATCGCCGGTATTGATGCCGACCGGGCAGCGCTGGGAGCAGAGACCGGTGGCGGCGCAGGTGTCGACGCCCTGGTAGTGGTAGGCGCGCTCCAGTTCCGCGGTGTCGATGCCGGCGCGCTTGCGCGCCTGGATGTCGCGCCAGATGACGATGCGCTGGCGCGGCGTCAGGGTCAGCCCGCGCGACGGGCAGACCGGCTCGCAGAAGCCGCATTCGATGCACTTGTCGACGATCTCGTCGGCGGCCGGCAGCGGCTTGAGGTTCTTCAGGTGGATCTCGGGATCTTCCGAGAGCACCACGTCGGGGTTGAGGATGCCCTGGGGATCGAGCAGGCGCTTGATTCGCCACATCAGTTGGTAGGCTTCGCTGCCCCACTCCAGCTCGACGAACGGCGCCATGTTGCGCCCGGTGCCGTGCTCGGCCTTGAGCGCGCCGCCGAACTCCACCGCCACCAGTTGCGCCACCTCGCCCATGAAGGCCTCGTAGCGCGCCTTTTCCGCGTCGCTGTCGAAGCCTTGGGTGAAGACGAAGTGCAGGTTGCCCTCCAGCGCGTGGCCGAACAGGATCGCCTCGTCGTAGCGGTGCTTGTCGAGCAGTTCGAGCAGACGGTTGACGCCCTCGGCCAGACGCTCGACCGGGAAGGTGACATCCTCGATGATCACCGTGGTGCCGGTCCGGCGCACCGCGCCGACCGCCGGGAAGGTGTCCTTGCGGATCTTCCACAACTGGTTGTAGACCGCCGGGTCCTCGCTGAAGTCGACCTGCTTCTCCACCGGGAAGTCGGCGATGGCCGCCATGATCTGCCCGATCTGCTCGTGCAGCAGGCTCCGGCTGGCGGCGCGCGATTCGATCAAGAGTGCGCAGGCGCCGTTCGACAGCTCCTTCACCCACGCCGGCATGCCCTTCATGTTCTCCACCGAGCGCAGGCTGCGGCGGTCGAGCAGCTCCACGGCGGACACCGGCTGGCGCTTGAGCACCGGCACCGCGCGGCAGCAGGTTTCGACGTCGGGGAAGACGATCAGCGCGCTGGCCTTGTGCGGATGGTCCGGCACCGTGTGGTAGGTCACCGCGCTGATGAAGCCGAGGGTGCCCTCAGAGCCGACCATCAGGTGGTTGAGGATGTCCAGCGGCTCGTCGAAGTCGACCAGCGCGTTGAGCGAGAAACCGGTGGTGTTCTTCAGCCGGTACTTGTGGCGGATCTTCGCGGCCAGCTCGGTATTGGCGCGGGTCTTCCTGCCCAGATCAGCCAACTGTTCGAGCAGCGTGGCGTGGCTCTGGCGGAAGGCTTCGACGCTGGCCGGGTCCTCGCTGTCGACCACGGTACCGTCGGCCAGCACCAGGCGCAGGCCGGCGAGGGTCTGGTAGCTGTTCTGCGCGGTGCCGCAGCACATGCCGCTGGAATTGTTGGCGACGATGCCGCCGATCTTCGCCGCGTTGATCGACGCCGGGTCCGGGCCGATCTTGCGCTGGAAGGGCGCCAGCACGCTGTTGGCGCTGGCGCCGATCACTCCCGGCTGCAGGCGGATCTGCGCGCCGTCCTGGCGGATCTCGCGGCCGTTCCAGTTGTCGCCGAGGACGATCAGCACCGAATCGCTGATCGCCTGGCCGGACAGGCTGGTGCCGGCGGCGCGGAAGGTCACCGGCACGCGGGAGGCGGAGGCCAGCTTGAGCAACTCGACCACTTCGCGCTCGGACTCGACGCGCAGCACCAGCTGGGGGATCAGCCGGTAGAAGCTGGCGTCGGTGCCGAAGGCCAGGGTCGAGAGCGGGTCGTCGAAGCGCCGCTCGCGGGGAATCAGCCGCTCGACGGCGTTTAGAAAGGAAAATGGCAGACTCATGCGTCCTCCAGGATCAGCACGACCAGATCCTTGGGGCCGTGGGCGCCGTAGGCGAGGACCTGCTCGATGTCGGCGGTCTTCGACGGCCCGGAAACCAGCAGGGCATTGGTCGGCATGCCGGCCGCCCAGCGCATCTTCTGCTGGACCTCGTAGAAGTTGTCGTACACCTCGCTGGCCTTGAGCAGGGCGAAGTGTATCGGCGGCACCAGGCTCATCAGTCGCGGCTCGCGGCGATCCGGCCAGAGGATCAGGCTGCCGGTGGCGGCGATGGCGCCGAGGGTGCCGGTCAGGCTGGCGGGGGTGTCGTCGAACAGCTCGGCCTTCCACTCCTCGACCGAGCGGTCGTAGGCCTTGAGCCGCGGCAGCTCTTCGCGGCCGGCGAAGTGTGCGGCGAGCTGGGCGCCGTGCTCGGTTGCGGGGGCGATCAGCAGGCTGGGCAGCTGACGCTCGGCGAGTAGGCGCTCGAGCAGAGCCGGCCAGTCGGCGCGGGTGGTCAGGTGGGTTTCGGTGTGCACTGCTTCCATCAGCTGGCGCAGGCGGGTGATGCGCTCTCCGGCCGGGTAGGTCCAGGGCGCGGTCACCAGTTGCACGTCGTAGTCGTCGGCCACCGGCTGGGTGCCGGCCAGGCTGTTGCGCAGCTTGGCGAGGATGTTGGCTTTGGCGCTCATGCTCATTTCCCCAGATGTTCGCGGGCCAGCTCGTGCAGCGAGTGGGGCGCCGGTTTCGGCGCGCTGTGGTTCTGCGTCCAGGGGCCGATGCTGTCCGGCATCAGGCCGCGCAGGCGGGTGGCGAGCAGGCCGGCGGCGCGGAACAGCGCCGGTCGGGTATTGAGCAGGCGCCAGCCCTTCCACAGCAGGCGCTCGCTCGGCGAGTACTTGCTGCCCTGGCCGCGCATCACCCGGTTCGGAGCGTCCGGCTTCTTGACGTTCTCCTCGCGCAGGCGGCGCAGCAGGGCGGGGATCGGGATCTTCACCGGGCAGACCTCGCCGCAGGCGCCGCAGAGGGAGGAGGCGGACGGGTGGTCCGGGGTGTTCTCCAGGCCCATCAGGTGCGGCGAGATGATCTTGCCGATCGGTCCGGGATAGACGGTGCCGTAGGCCTGGCCGCCGATGCGGGTGTAGACCGGGCAGTGGTTCATGCAGGCGCCACAGCGGATGCAGTTCAGCGTCTGGCGCAGTTCGCCGTCGGCGAAGGCCTGGCTGCGGCCGTTGTCCAGCAGCACCAGGTGGACCTCCCGCGGCCCGTCCAGTTCGTCGGCCTTGCGCGGCCCGGAAATCATGTTGACGTAGGTGGTGATGCCCTGGCCCAGCGCCGAGCGGGTCAGCAGCGAGAGCAGCGGCACCACGTCGCGCAGGTTCTCCACCACCTTCTCGATGCCGGTGACGGCGATGTGCACCGGCGGCACCGTGGTGCTCATGCGGCCGTTGCCCTCGTTCTCCACCAAGAGCAGGGTGCCGGTTTCGGCCACCGCGAAGTTGACCCCGGAAACGCCGATGTCGGCCTCGAAGAACTTCTGCCGCAGTACGCGCCGGCCGGTCTGGATCAGCGCATCGACGTCCTCGGTGTACTCCACGCCGAGCTTGTCGTGGAACAGATTGGCCACCTGGCGGGCGTTCTTGTGGATCGCCGGCATGATGATGTGGGTGGGCTTCTCGTGGTCGAGCTGGATGATGTACTCGCCCATGTCGGATTCCAGGGCTTCGACGCCGTGGGTCTCCAGCACATGGTTCATCTCCATCTCTTCGCTGACCATGGACTTGCCCTTGATCACCCGCTTGGCCTCGTGGGCGCGGACGATGGACAGGACGATGTCGTTGGCCTGCGCCACCGTTTCCGCCCAGTGCACCTTGACCCCGTTGCGGGTCAGGTTGGCCTCCAGCCGTTCGAGCAGTTCGGGCAGTTTGGACAGGGCGCGGGCGCGCACGTGGTTGCCCAGCTCGCGCAGGTGCTCGCGTTCGTACTCGTCCGGCATCGACGCCAGACGCTTGGCCATCAGCGAGTCCATGGCCTTGCGCATGTTGCCGCGCAGCTGGTGGTCCTGCAGCGCTTCGTGGGCGTTGTGCTTGAGTTCGCGGCTGGAGATCTCCAGCGCGGGGATGCGGGCCTGGGTGTTCATCGGCTGCCTCCGGTGCGCTGCCAGAGGAAGCTGGCCAGGTGCTGGCCACGCAGCGGGGCGTTCTGCTTCTCCAGGGCGCCGTTGATGTTCAGCAGGCAGCCGCAGTCGGCGCTGACCACCTGGGCGGCGCCGGATTCCTGCAGGGCGCGGGTCTTGTCGGCGACCATGGCGCCGGAGATGTCCGGCATGCGCACGCTGAAGGTGCCGCCGAAGCCGCAGCACTCGCTCTCGTGATCGTGCTCGACGCGTTCGACCCGCTCCAGCTGGGCGAGCAGGGCGCGGCCGTGCAGGTGGGTGTTCATCTCGCGCCGCGCCGAGCAGGAGGTGTGCAGGGCAACTCGGGTCTGTGCGCCCTGGTCCTTGAATTCGACCTTGCACACGTGGAGGAGGAACTCGGCCAATTCGAAGGTGCGCTCGGCCAGGGCCTGCACTTGCCGGAGCGTCGCCGGCTCGTCTTTGAACAGCTCCGCGTAGTGCTGGCGAATCATCCCGGCGCAGGAGCCGGACGGCACCACCAGCGGCCAGTTCTCGCGGAACAGCTTGAGCTGGGCGCGCGCCACGGCGCGCGCCTCCTCGGTGTAACCGGAGGTGTAGGCCGGCTGGCCGCAGCAGCTCTGCGCCTGCGGGAAGTGCACGCGGATGCCCTCGCGCTCGAGCAGGCGGATGGCGTCGAGCCCGGCCTCGGGAAAGAACAGGTCGAGCACGCAGGTGCCGAACAGGTAGACCTGGCCCGGCTTGGCCGGGTACTGCCGGGGCTCGGGCAGCGGCGGCGCGATGCGGGTCGCGTTCGGCGCGGCGTTGTAGAACAGATCGCTCATGGGCAATCGCCTCCTCCGGTGTGGCGTGTCAGTGAATCAACATGCCGGTGAACACATAGGCCTGGGCCAGGGTGATCAGGCCGACCATGGCGGCGAAGATCAGGCTGTGCTTGAGCGTGAAGCGGAACAGGTCCGACTCCTTGCCGACCAGGCCGGTGGCGGCGCAGGCCACGGCGATGGACTGCGGGGAGATCATCTTGCCGGTCACCCCGCCGCTGGTGTTGGCCGCGACCAGCAGGGTCTGGTCGACGCCGATCTGCTGGGCGGTGGTGGACTGCAGCGAGCTGAACAGGGCATTGGACGAGGTGTCCGAGCCGGTCAGGAAGACGCCCAGCCAGCCGAGGAACGGCGAGAAGAACGGGAAGGCAGCGCCGGTGCCGGCCAGCACCAGGGCGAGGGTGGAGGACATGCCCGAGTAGTTGGTGACGAAGGCGAAGGCCAGCACCATGCCGATGGAGAGGATCGGCAGCTTCAGCTCGAGGACGGTGTCCCGCAAGGTGGTCAGACCAGTTTTCAGGTCCACCTTGAGGATCAGCATCGAGATCAGCGCGGAGAAGAAGATCGCGGTGCCGGTGGCGGACACCGGGTCCAGCTTGAAGACCGCGGCGATCGGCGTCGGCTGGGCGACGATCGGGGCGACCTTGATCACCAGCTTGTCCAGGTGGGGAATGGCGAACTGGAAGACCCAGGCTTCCAGCGGGCCGCCGACGGCGAACAGGGCCTTGAACGGCTTCAGGGTCCAGATCGTGACCATGGCGGTGAGGATCAGGAACGGAGACCAGGCCTTGAGAATCTGTCCCAGGCTATAGGGCGACGGGTTGCCGCTGCGCGGGCCGCCGAAACCGCCGAGTACCGCACCGCCGCCGGAGATGCCGACCACTGCCGCCTCCTCGGCCCGCTTGGGCTGCCAGAGGTGGAGGAACAGGGTCAGGGAGACCAGGCTGACCAGCGCCGAGGTGATGTCCGGCAGTTCCGGGCCGATGAAGTTGGACGTGAAGTACTGGGTCAGGGAGAAGCTGCCCCCGGCCACCAGGGCTGCCGGCCAGGTCTCCTTGATGCCGCGCCAGCCGTCCATCATCGCCACCAGCCAGAACGGCACGATGATCGACAGCAGCGGCAGCTGGCGGCCAGCCATGGCGCCGATATTGAAGGCGTCGATACCGGTGACCTGGCCGGCGACGATGATCGGGATGCCCAGGGCGCCGAAGGCCACCGGCGCGGTGTTGGCGATCAGGCAGAGGCCGGCGGCGTACAGCGGGTTGAAGCCGAGACCGACGAGCAGGGCGGCGGTGATCGCCACCGGTGCGCCGAAGCCGGCCGCGCCTTCGAGGAAGGCACCGAAGGAGAAGCCGATCAGCAGCACCTGCAGACGCTGGTCGTCGGTGATCGACAGGACCGAGCTGCGGATCACCTCGAACTGGCCGCTCTTCACGGTCAGCTTGTAGAGGAACACGGCGGCGACGATGATCCAGGCGATCGGCCAGAGGCCGTAGAGGAAGCCGTAGCCGGCGGCGGCCAGGGCCATGTCCGTGGGCATGTTGAAGGCGAAGATCGCCACCAGCACGGATAGCAGCAGGGTGATGCTGCCGGCGACGTGGCCCTTCATGCGGAATACCGCCAGGGCGAGGAAGAAGAAGACGATCGGGATGGCTGCGGGCAGGGCCGACAAGACGAGACTGCCGAGCGGATTGTAGAGCTGTTGCCAGGCTTGCATATGGGGGTTCCCTGATTGTTGTTAGATGGGCGCACGTCGAGCGGCCAGACTGGGGTGCGGTCCTTTCGGGAATCCAGTCCGGCAGACTTGATATTGGTCTTACCAATTTACAAAATTGTTTTGTCAGAGTAAGAGTCCGTCGCCGGCCCTGTCAATTCTCGTCTCTACGACCAATGGCGAGTTCCTTCTCCGGGGACTTTTCGACCGGGCTGCCGGCGTCGGCTGGATGCGGCATCGGTTCGGTGTGCATTCCGGGCGCTCTAAGGGGCTTCGGTCAGATCTTCGTCCACCGGCGTCTCCTGAGGGGGGAGGGACGCGATAGACTTGGCGGCTGAGCAGTCGAGCCCCGGATGGTCGGGAAAAAGCAGAGGTTATCGAGTTATGGAAATTGGCCAGGTGCGCCAGCGACGCTTGTCGGATCACATCGTCGCGCGGATTGAAACCCTGATCCTCGAAGGGACGCTGAAGGCCGGCGAGCGGCTGCCCGCCGAGCGGGTCCTGGCCGAGCAGTTCGGCGTCTCGCGGCCGTCGCTGCGCGAGGCCATCCAGAAGCTGGTGGCCAGGGGGCTGTTGGTTAGTCGGCAGGGCGGCGGGACCTACGTGGCCGATTCGCTCGGCTCGACCTTCAGCGATCCGTTGCTGCAGTTGCTGGAGAGCAATCCCGAGGCGCAGCGCGATCTGCTGGAGCTGCGGCATACGCTGGAGGGGTCGTGCGCCTACTATGCGGCCCTGCGTGCCACCAAGGTGGATCACGAGCGCCTGCATCTGGCGTTCGCGGCGCTGCAGGACTGCTATCAGCGCCACGACGAGGTCAGTCGCGCCGAGGAGGGGGCGGCGGATGCGAGCTTCCATCTGGCGATCGCCGAGGCCAGCCACAATGCGGTACTGCTGCACACCATCAAGGGACTGTTCGACCTGCTCAAGCGCAACGTGGTGACCAATATTGGCGGCATGTACGCCCAGCGCAGCGAGACCCGCAAGCAACTGATGGGGCAGCATCGGGAACTCTACGAGGCGATCATCGAAGGGCGCGCGGAGGAGGCGCGGGAGATCGCCAATCGGCACATTCATTACGTGCAGGAAGTGCTGGCTGAGGCGCAGCAGCAGGCGCGGCGCCTGGCACGCTCGCAGCGGCGCCAGGAACACGCGGATGGCAAGCTCTGATGGAGGGCTCGGGCAGGCGGCCAGCGCGATGCGCTGGCGCTTATTCGCCCTTGCCCTTGGTGCGCATGGCGCGCTGGATCTCCCGGTCGGAGTCGCGCTCCTTCTCGGTATGGCGCTTGTCGAACTCTTTCTTGCCCTTGGCCAGGGCGATCTCGCACTTGATCAGGTGCTTCTTCCAGTACAGGGATAGCGCAACGCAGGTGTAGCCTTTCTGCTGCACCGCGCCGATCAGCTTGTCGAGCTCGCGCTTGTGCAGCAGCAGCTTGCGCGTGCGGGTCGGGTCGGCGATCACGTGGGTGCTGGCGGTGGTCAGCGGGGTGATGTGGCTGCCCATCAGCCAGGCCTCGCCGTCCTTCAGGAGGACATAGCTGTCGACCAGTTGCGCCTTGCCCGCACGCAGGCTCTTCACCTCCCAGCCAGCCAGGGCCAGACCGGCCTCGAACTTCTGCTCGATGAAGTAGTCATGCAGCGCTTTCTTGTTGAGGGCGATGCTGCCCTGCGGTTGTTTCTTTTGCTTAGCCATAGGGCGCGCATTATATGCAGTTGGAATCGAGCTGGCGACACCAGGCTTGAGGGGGCGCGGCTAATCTCGGACAATGCCCGATCTTTGCTGCATGCCTATGGATGCAGACATGGCGAACGAGAAGGTCGTCGCCGGCATGGCTTCCCGGATACGTCCGCTGCCCATGCGAGCCTTCTGCACTGCTTCCGTCGAGCGCGCTCGGCGGTCCGGTCGCGTTTGCCTGCGAATTGACGAAGTAACCGAGAGTTCATTGAATGGCGACTCGCATCCACCGCTCGGCCTTGCTGCCCTATCCGGCGCGGGCCCTCTATGATCTGGTCAACGACGTGGCCCGTTATCCGGACTTTCTTCCCTGGTGCAGTTCCACCGAGGTTCTGGAAGTCAGTGAGACGCAGATGCGCGCGAGGCTGGAGGTGGCCAAGGGCGGACTGAGCCAACGCTTTCTCACCCGCAATTCGCTGAGGCTGGGCGAAAGCATCGAGATGCATCTGGAGGAGGGCCCCTTCACCCATCTGCACGGGATCTGGACCTTCAAGGCTCTCGGCGAGAAGGCCTGCAAGATCAGCCTCGATCTGACCTTCGACTACGCGGGCTCGCTGGTCAAGGCGACCCTGGGACCATTGTTCAATCAGGCGGCCAATACCCTGGTGGACGCATTCTGCGAGCGTGCCAAGCAGATCTATGGATAAGCAGAGCATCGTCGTCGAGGTGGTGTATGCGTTGCCTGACCGGCAGCGGCTCATCAGCCTGACGGTGCCGCGGGGCACCACCGTTCGCGAGGCTGCGCTGCGCTGCGGTCTGGACCGGCATTTTCCCGGTCTGGATCTGGCGAGCAGTCCGCTGGGTATCTTCGGCAAGGCGGTGCCCAGACCGGAAGAGCGTGAGCTAGAGACGGGGGATCGAGTGGAGATCTACAGGCCCCTGATCGCCGATCCCAAAGAGGTTCGCAAGCGGCGCGCCGAGAAGGCGGCGAGGGTCAAGGTGGGTGAGGAAGCGGGCGGCTGAGTCGTTCGCACCTGTGAAAGAATGAAAAAAGCCCGGGGGTCCGGGCTTCTTCCTGGCACTGGCTCAGGGGCGAGGGTCGAGGGGTTCGGGAACTGGAACGGGTACGGGCTTGGCTTCGTCCACGCTACGCTGGATTCGTTCCTGCAACGAGCCGGGCTTGGCTCCTTGCTGCTGTTCGAGGGTGGTCTCGGTGCCCTTGCCAAGGATCTCTTCGTCGCGGCTGGCTCCGGGCATGAAGTCGCCGGATAGACCGACCAGTCGGTCGTTGGCATCGAACGTCAGGGTCACGCGTTCCTGCTGACGCTGGCCGCCGCCCGGCTGGATGCTGTATAGGTAGTCCCAGCGGTCGGCATGGAAGGTATCGGTAACCAGCGGATTGCCCATGATAAACCGCACTTGGCTACGGGTCATTCCGGGGCGCAACTGGTCTATCATGTCTTGCGTTACGACATTGCCCTGCTGGATGTCGATTTTGTACACGCCAGGAATAATTGATGAGCAGCCGTTTAGTGCGAGCAGGCCTGCGAAGGTGAGGCTGCTCAGCATGAGCTTGGTGTTTTGCATTGCTGGGCGATTTCCACTATCTGGCTGGGCAACGAATCCGGGATGATACCCGCATTGGAGGAGGCTGCGAAGCTGCAGCGATTAAGTCAACTATGGTTGAAAACAACGAACTGCGTAAAGTCGGCCTGAAAGTAACCTTGCCGCGCGTCAAGATCCTGCAGATGCTCGACTCCGCCGGTCAGCGCCACATGAGTGCGGAAGATGTCTACAAGGCGTTGATGGATGCGGGTGAAGATGTGGGGCTGGCTACGGTGTATCGGGTGCTGACCCAGTTCGAGGCGGCGGGCCTGGTGGTGCGGCACAACTTCGACGGAGGCCATGCGGTATTCGAGCTGGCCGACAGCGGTCATCACGACCATATGGTCTGCGTGGATACCGGCGAGGTGATCGAATTCTTCGACCCCGAGATCGAGAAACTGCAGCGGGAAATCGTCCGTAAGCACGGTTTCGATCTGGTCGATCACAACTTGGTGCTCTACGTGCGCAAGACCTCCTGACCGGGCTTTCCGGTGTGCGGGATGAAAAGCGGAGGCGACCCTGGGGTCGCCTTTTTCTTGGCCGGGATTCAGGCCGCCCGGGCCGTGCCGATCATCTGTCGGGCGTGGGCCAGGGATTCCTCGGTCAGGTCCACGCCGCCCAGCATGCGGGCGATCTCTTCCACTCGCTGTCCGCCATCCAGCAGGCTGACCGCGGTTCGTGTCTCGGCGCTGCCGCGTGCCTTGTGCACGAACAGGTGGTTGTGCCCCTGGGCCGCGACTTGGGGCAGGTGGGTGACGGTCAGGACCTGACCGCGTTGGCCGAGCTGGCGTAGTAGCTGGCCGACCACCTCGGCGGTCGGGCCGCCGATGCCGACGTCCACTTCGTCGAATACCAGGGTCGGTATGTGCGAGGTCTGGGCGGTGATGACCTGGATCGCCAGGCTGATGCGTGACAGCTCGCCACCCGAGGCTACCTTGGCCAGGGACTTCAGGGGCTGGCCGGGGTTGGCGCTGACTAGGAACTCGACCTGTTCGAGTCCCTGGGGGTGGAGTTCGTCCAATCCGTGCGGTCGCAGCTCGATGCTGAAGCGCCCGCCGGGCATGCCCAGGCGCTGCATTTCCTGCTCCACCGCCTGTCCTAGGTGCCGGGCCGAATCCTGGCGGAGTCGGCTGAGTTCCTGGGCCTTTTCCCCGTAATGGCGGGCATAGGCGGCCAGCTCCTCCTGCAGGCGCTCTATGGCCTCGTCGTCCGCATTCAGCTCTTCCAGCTCGGTCAGCAGCCGTTGCTGCAGGGCAGGCAGCTCGCCCGGCTGGGTCCGATGCTTGCGCGCCAGCGTATAGATGGTGTCGAGGCGCTCCTCGATGCGCTGCTGGCGCTCCGGGTCGGCATCGAAATGGTCGATGAAGCGGTTCAGTTCGCCGACTGCCTCCTCTATCTGGATCTGTGCGCTGGCGAGCAGGTTGATCGCCTCGCCGAGAGCTGCTGGCTGGCTGTGCTGGCTGGTCAGTCGCTGCAGGCAAGTGGTCAGGACGGATAGCACGTTGCCTCCTTCGCTCTCGCTGCACTGGTCGATCACCTGGCGGCAGCTGCCGAGCAGGCTACCGGCGTTGGCCAGGGTCTTGTGTTCCTGTTCCAGTTGCTCCAGTTCGTTGTCGCCCAAGGCCAGATTCTCCAACTCCTCCAGCTGGTAGCTGAGCAGTTGCTGGCGGGCGCGCTGCTCGTCGCTGGCGTTGGTCAGTCGCTCCAGCGTTTGCTGGGTCTGACGCCAGCGCTGGGCGGCGAGCTGCACCTGGCGGGCCAGCTCGCTGGCGCCGGCGTATTCGTCGAGCAATCGGCGGTGGGTGTCGGCTTTCAGCAGCGACTGGTGCTCGTGCTGGCTGTGGATGTCGATCAGTCGTTCGCCGAGGGACTTGAGATCGCCCAGCGGGCAGGGGGAGCCGTTGATATAGGCCCGCGAGCGTCCTTCCGCGGTGATCACCCGGCGCAGGATACAGGGGCCGTCGCTTTCCAAATCGCGTTCGGCGAGCCAGTTGCGTGCCTCGGGGATCCGTTCCAGATCGAAGCTGGCGAGAATGTCGGCTTTGTCTGCACCCGGACGCACCACGCCGCTGTCGGCGCGATCGCCCAGCGCCAGGCCCAGGGCGTCCAGCATGATCGATTTGCCGGCTCCGGTTTCGCCGGTGATCACCGTCATTCCCGCATCCAGCTCCAGATCCAGGTGTTCGACGATGGCGTAGTTGTGTATGGACAGGTGCACCAGCATGGCGAGGCTCCCGAAAAAGCGTTGGCTGTGCATTTATACAGTAGCTGATTTTGTACTGGCAATCCGTCCAGGTGCGAAAGTCCATCGTGATTGGCTTTTTTCCCTTGAAGCGCGGATTTGCATCCCCATATAGGCCGGCAGAAGCCCCGGGCCTTGTCTCGTGGCCACTTTTGAAAGGAGAGATGCATGGCTGACGAACAGAACTTGGATACCCAGTCGACTGAGGCGAATCCTGCTGCCACCGAAGCTGCCGGCGAAGATCTGGCCGCCCGTGTGCAGACGCTGGAGGAGCAGTTGGTGGCTGCCCAGGATCAGGCCCTGCGCGCCGCGGCAGAACTGCAGAACGTGCGTCGACGTGCCGAGCAGGACGTGGAGAAGGCGCACAAGTTCGCTCTGGAGAAGTTCGCCCTGGATCTTCTCGGCGTGATGGACAGCCTGGAGCGAGGCCTGGAGCTGAGCGATCCGAACGACGAGTCGATCAAGCCGATGCGCGAAGGCATGGAGCTGACCCTGAAAATGCTCCACGACGTGTTCAAGCGCTACCACCTCGAACAGCTCGATCCCCATGGCGCGCCCTTCAATCCCGAGCATCACCAAGCGATGGCGATGGAGGAGAGCGACACCGCCGAGCCGAACAGCGTGCTGAAGGTGTTCCAGAAGGGCTACCTGCTCAGCGGCCGCCTGTTGCGTCCGGCGATGGTCGTGGTCAGCAAGGCTCCGTCGAAAGACAAGCCTTGAAATCCGGTGGCTGGCTCCCCATCTAGTGTGTCAAGCGTTTATCTGGCTTCGTGCCGGTTCTAGACGGCGCGGATCAACAGGCCCCGGAAGCGACGGCGGCCTGCCAAATCAAAGTTTCGGAGAGTGAATATGGGCAAAATCATCGGTATCGACCTGGGCACGACCAACTCCTGCGTGGCCATCCTGGAAAACGGTAGCGTCAAGGTGATCGAGAACGCCGAAGGCGCGCGCACTACCCCGTCGATCATCGCCTACACCAACGACGGCGAGACCCTGGTCGGTCAGAGCGCCAAGCGCCAGGCGGTGACCAATCCGCACAACACCCTGTTCGCGGTGAAGCGCCTGATCGGCCGCCGCTTCGACGAGGGCGTGGTGCAGAAGGACATCCAGCTGGTGCCCTACAAAATCGTCAAGGCGGATAACGGCGACGCCTGGGTCGAGGTCAAGAACCAGAAGATGGCTCCGCCGCAGATCAGCGCCGAAGTGCTGAAGAAGATGAAGAAGACCGCCGAGGACTATCTCGGCGAGCCGGTCACCGAAGCGGTGATCACCGTGCCGGCGTACTTCAACGACAGCCAGCGCCAGGCCACCAAGGATGCCGGCCGCATCGCCGGTCTCGAGGTCAAGCGCATCATCAACGAGCCGACCGCGGCCGCGCTGGCTTACGGCATGGACAAGGCCAAGGGCGACCACACCGTCATCGTCTACGACCTGGGCGGCGGTACCTTCGACGTGTCGGTGATCGAGATCGCCGAGGTTGACGGCGAGCACCAGTTCGAGGTGCTGGCCACCAACGGTGACACCTTCCTCGGCGGCGAAGACTTCGACCTGCGCCTGATCGACTACCTCGCCGACGAGTTCAAGAAGGAAAGCGGCATCGACCTGAAAGGCGACCCGCTGGCCATGCAGCGTCTGAAGGAAGCCGCCGAGAAGGCCAAGATCGAGCTGTCCTCCAGCCAGCAAACCGACGTGAACCTGCCGTACATCACTGCCGATCAGACCGGTCCGAAGCACCTGAACGTGAAGATCTCCCGCGCCAAGCTGGAGGCTCTGGTCGAGGATCTGGTCGAGCGTACCATCGAGCCCTGCCGTGTCGCCCTGAAGGACGCCGGCATCGATCCCTCGAAGATCGACGAGGTGATCCTGGTCGGCGGCCAGACCCGTATGCCGCTGGTGCAGAAGAAGGTCGCCGAGTTCTTCGGCAAGGAACCGCGCAAGGACGTCAACCCGGACGAAGCCGTGGCCATGGGCGCCGCCATCCAGGGTGCCGTGCTGGCCGGTGACGTGAAGGACGTGCTGCTGCTCGACGTGTCCCCGCTGACCCTGGGGATCGAGACCCTGGGCGGTGTGATGACTCCGCTGATCGAGAAGAACACCACCATCCCGACCAAGAAGTCGCAGGTGTTCTCCACCGCCGACGACAACCAGAATGCCGTGACCATCCACGTGCTGCAGGGCGAGCGCAAGCAGGCCGCGCAGAACAAGTCGCTGGGCAAGTTCGACCTGGCCGACATTCCGCCGGCGCCGCGCGGCGTGCCGCAGATCGAAGTGACCTTCGACATCGATGCCAACGGTATCCTGCACGTGTCGGCGAAGGACAAGGCCACCGGCAAGCAGCAGTCGATCGTGATCAAGGCCAACTCCGGTCTGTCCGAGGAAGAAATCCAGAAGATGGTTCGCGATGCCGAGGCCAATGCCGAGGAGGACCGCAAGTTCGAGGAGCTGGTCTCCGCTCGCAACCAGGGCGATCAGCTGGTTCACGCTACCCGCAAGATGGTCACCGATGCCGGCGACAAGGTCAGCGCCGACGAGAAGGCCTCCATCGAGAAGGCCATCGCCGAGTTGGAAACTGCCGTCAAAGGTGACGACAAGGCTGCCATCGAAGCCAAGATGAACGCCCTGTCTCAGGTCACCACGCCGCTGGCGCAGAAAATGTACGCCGAGCAGGCGGAGGCCGGCGAAGCTGCGCAGGGTGGCGAGAAGGCCAAGGCGGACGACGTGGTCGATGCCGAGTTCGAAGAAGTGAAAGACGGTAAGGACAACAAGTAAGCGTCACGCTTGCTTCTGCCCCGTTCCGCCGTAGCCGGTGACGCTGCGGCGGGCCTGAACCGCCACGCGGGAGCTTGCTCCCGCGTCGGCGTGTCTGGGGTAGACGAATCCGGAGTGCATACGATTTATGTCAAAGCGTGATTATTACGAGGTGCTCGGGGTCCAGCGTGGAGCCAGCGAGGCGGATCTGAAGAAGGCCTACCGCCGTCTGGCCATGAAGTACCACCCGGATCGTAATCCCGACGACAAGTCGGCCGAGGAAAAATTCAAGGAAGTCAACGAGGCATACGAGATCCTCTCCGACTCCAGCAAGCGTGCCGCCTATGATCAGTACGGGCACGCCGGCGTCGATGCGCAGATGGGGGGCGCTGGGTTCGGCGGGGGGGCGAGCTTCTCCGACATCTTCGGCGATGTGTTCAGCGATTTCTTCGGTGGCGGTCGCGGCGGCGCCCGTGGCGGTCCGCAGCGTGGTAGCGACCTGCGCTATACCTTGGAGCTGAACCTGGAAGAGGCAGTGCGTGGCACTTCGGTGACTATTCGCGTGCCGACCCTGGTGCACTGCAAGACCTGCGACGGCAGCGGGGCGAAGAAGGGGACGGCGCCGGTCACCTGCACCACCTGCGGCGGCATAGGTCAGGTGCGCATGCAACAGGGCTTCTTCTCGGTGCAGCAGACCTGCCCGCGCTGCCATGGTGCTGGCAAGATGATCTCCGACCCCTGTCCGAGCTGTCATGGCCAGGGGCGCGTGGAAGAGCACAAGACTCTGTCGGTGAAGGTTCCGGCCGGAGTCGACAGCGGCGATCGCATCCGCCTGGCCGGCGAGGGCGAGGCCGGTACCCTGGGTGGCCCGCCCGGCGATCTGTACGTGGTGGTCAACGTGCGCGAGCACCCGATCTTCCAGCGCGACGGCAAACATCTGTACTGCGAGGTGCCGATCAGCTTCGCCGATGCGGCGCTTGGCGGCGAGCTGGAAGTGCCTACACTGGATGGGCGGGTCAAACTGAAGATCCCGGAAGGCACCCAGACCGGCAAGCTGTTCCGTCTGCGCGGCAAGGGCGTGGCCCCGGTGCGCGGCGGGGCTGCTGGTGATCTGATGTGTCGTGTGGTCGTCGAAACACCGGTGAGTCTGAATCGGCGCCAGCGCGAGCTGCTTGAGGAGTTCCGCGGTACGCTTCAAGGCAATAGCGTCCATTCGCCCAAGGCCAGCGGCTGGTTCGAGGGCGTAAAGCGTTTTTTCGGCGATTTGTAGGTTGAGCGACCCAGGTCGCCGCTGCGGGGTTCGCGCCTCCCGGGCGGCCTTGGGTGTTGGAGTTGACGTATGCGACGTATTGCAGTGATGGGCGCCGCCGGGCGCATGGGCAAGACCCTGATCGAGGCTGTGCAGCAGGCGCCGGGCGCCGGCTTGACGGCGGCCATCGACCGGCCGGACAGCACCCTGGTGGGTGCCGATGCCGGCGAGTTGGCCGGATTGGGGCGGGTCGGCGTGGTCGTTTCCGATCATCTGGAGAAAGTGATCGACGAGTTCGATGTGCTGATCGATTTCACCCATCCGAGCGTGACCCTGAACAATCTGGAGGTCTGTCGCAAGGCCGGCAAGGCGATGGTGATCGGTACCACCGGCTTCACGGTCGAGGAAAGGCAGCGGCTGGCCGAGGTCGCGCGGGAAATCCCGATCGTCTTCGCCGCCAACTTCAGTGTCGGGGTCAACCTTTGCCTCAAGCTGCTCGACACGGCGGCCCGGGTGCTGGGCGACGAGGTGGACATCGAAGTCATCGAGGCGCATCACCGTCACAAGGTGGACGCGCCCTCCGGTACCGCTCTGCGCATGGGGGAAGTGGTCGCCAATGCGCTGGGGCGTGACCTGCAGAAGGTGGCGGTTTACGGCCGCGAAGGTCAGACCGGCGCCCGGGCGCGCGAGACCATCGGCTTCGCCACCGTCCGTGCTGGCGATATCGTGGGAGACCACACCGTGCTGTTCGCGGCGGAAGGCGAGCGGGTCGAGATCACCCACAAGGCCTCCAGTCGCATGACCTTCGCCAAGGGGGCGGTGCGTGCGGCGCTCTGGCTGGAGGGCAGGACGGCTGCCCTGTACGACATGCAGGATGTGCTCGCGCTGCGATAATAGCCGAGCGGTAGGCTCGGTCGGTGGACCGAAAAAGCCTTTTACTGTACACTGCAACTTTAGTGTGTCCACTAAAAGCACGCAGACAATCGGAAAAAGAGCGGGATGATGTGTTCACACGTCATTCCGCTTTTTTACAACCTGCGAATGCTTTGCCAGGCTTGATTTACGGGAGGTCTTCTTGACTAAGCCAGCCATACTCGCCCTTGCTGATGGCAGCATCTTTCGCGGCGAAGCCATTGGAGCCGATGGCCATACCATCGGCGAGGTGGTGTTCAACACCGCCATGACCGGCTATCAGGAGATTCTCACCGATCCTTCCTATGCCCAGCAGATCGTCACTCTGACCTATCCGCACATCGGCAATACCGGAACCACCCCGGAAGATGCCGAGGCCAGTCAGGTCTGGGCCGCCGGTCTGATCATCCGCGATCTGCCCCTGCTGGCCAGTAACTGGCGCAACAAGCAGTCGCTGCCGGATTACTTGAAGGAGAACGGTACCGTTGCCATCGCCGGCATCGACACCCGGCGCCTCACCCGCATTCTCCGTGAAAAGGGCTCGCAGAACGGCTGCATCCTCGCCGGCGACGACGCGACCGAGGAGAAGGCGCTGGAGCTGGCGCGCAGCTTCCCCGGCCTGAAAGGCATGGACCTGGCCAGGGTGGTCAGCTGCAAGCAGCCCTACGAATGGCGCTCCAGCGTGTGGAGCCTCGACACCGACAGCCATCCGGAAATCCCGACTGGCGAGCTGCCTTACCACGTGGTCGCCTACGACTACGGCGTCAAGCTGAACATCCTGCGCATGCTGGTGGCGCGCGGCTGCCGCCTCACCGTGGTGCCGGCGCAGACTCCGGCCAGCGAAGTGCTGGCGCTGAATCCCGATGGCGTGTTCCTGTCCAACGGTCCCGGCGACCCCGAGCCCTGCGACTACGCCATCAAGGCGATCCGGGATATCCTCGAAACCGACATTCCGGTATTCGGCATCTGCCTCGGCCACCAGTTGCTGGCCCTGGCCTCCGGCGCGAAGACCGTGAAGATGGGGCATGGCCATCACGGCGCCAACCATCCGGTGCAGGATCTTGATACCAGCGTGGTGATGATCACCAGCCAGAACCATGGCTTCGCCGTGGACGAGGGCACGCTGCCGGCCAATTTGCGACCGACCCACAAGTCCCTGTTCGACGGCACCCTGCAGGGCATCGAGCGCACCGACAAGTCGGCCTTCAGCTTCCAGGGTCACCCCGAGGCGAGCCCCGGGCCGCACGACGTCGCCCCGCTGTTCGATCGCTTCATCGAAGCCATGGCCAAACGCCGCTAAGCCTGCCGACCTGACCTACGGATTCGAGTGAGTAAACATGCCAAAACGTACAGACATTAAAAGTATCCTGATCCTCGGCGCCGGTCCCATCGTCATCGGTCAGGCCTGCGAGTTCGACTACTCCGGCGCCCAGGCTTGCAAGGCGCTGAAGGAAGAAGGCTTCCGCGTCATTCTGGTGAACTCCAACCCGGCCACCATCATGACCGATCCGGCCATGGCCGACGCCACCTACATCGAGCCAATCAAGTGGCAAACCGTGGCCAAGATCATCGAGAAGGAGCGTCCCGACGCACTGCTGCCCACCATGGGCGGCCAGACCGCGCTGAACTGCGCCCTGGATCTGGAAAAGCACGGCGTGCTGGAGCAGTTCGGGGTCGAGATGATCGGTGCCAATGCCGACACCATCGACAAGGCCGAGGACCGCTCGCGTTTCGACAAGGCCATGCGTGACATTGGTCTGGAGTGCCCGCGCTCCGGCATCGCCCACAACATGGATGAAGCCTACGGCGTGCTGGACAAGGTTGGCTTCCCGTGCATCATCCGTCCGTCGTTCACCATGGGCGGTACCGGCGGCGGCATTGCCTACAACCGCGAAGAGTTCGAGGAGATCTGCACCCGAGGTCTCGACCTGTCGCCGACCAGCGAACTGCTGATCGACGAGTCGCTGATCGGCTGGAAGGAATACGAGATGGAGGTGGTCCGCGACAAGAAGGACAACTGCATCATCGTCTGTTCCATCGAGAACTTCGATCCGATGGGCGTGCACACCGGCGACTCCATCACCGTGGCTCCGGCGCAGACTCTGACCGACAAGGAATACCAGATCATGCGTAACGCATCGCTTGCGGTGCTGCGCGAGATCGGCGTGGAGACCGGCGGCTCCAACGTGCAGTTCGGCATCAACCCGGACAATGGCCGCATGGTCGTGATCGAGATGAACCCGCGCGTGTCGCGTTCCTCGGCGCTGGCCTCCAAGGCCACCGGCTTCCCGATCGCCAAGATCGCCGCCAAGCTGGCGGTGGGCTATACCCTCGACGAGCTGTCTAACGACATCACCGGCGGGCGTACTCCGGCGTCGTTCGAGCCGGCCATCGATTACGTGGTCACCAAGGTGCCGCGCTTCGCCTTCGAGAAGTTCCCCAAGGCCGATGCCCGCCTGACCACCCAGATGAAGTCCGTCGGCGAGGTGATGGCCATCGGTCGTACCTTCCAGGAGTCTGTACAGAAGGCGCTGCGCGGACTGGAAGTCGGCGTCGCTGGCTTCGATCCCAAGCTGGACCTGGGCAAACCGGAAGCCGAAAGCATCCTCAAGCGTGAGCTGACCGTGCCGGGCGCCGAGCGCATCTGGTACGTGGCCGATGCCTTCCGCGCCGGCAAGAGCATTGAGGACGTGTTCGCCTTGACCAAGATCGATCCCTGGTTCCTGGTGCAGATCGAGGATTTGGTCAAGGAAGAGGAGCGGGTCAAGACCCTCGGCCTGTCCAGCATCGATCGGGATCTGATGTGGAAGCTCAAGCGCAAGGGCTTCTCCGATGCGCGTCTGGCCAAGCTGCTCGGCATCACCGAGAAGAACCTGCGCAGCCACCGGCAGAAGCTCAAGGTCGTACCGGTGTACAAGCGCGTCGACACCTGCGCTGCCGAGTTCGCCACCGACACCGCCTACATGTACTCCACCTATGAGGAGGAGTGCGAGGCCAATCCGTCGAGCCGCGACAAGATCATGGTTATCGGCGGCGGTCCCAACCGCATCGGTCAGGGTATCGAGTTCGACTACTGCTGCGTGCATGCCGCCTTGGCCATGCGTGAAGACGGTTACGAGACCATCATGGTCAACTGCAACCCGGAAACCGTCTCCACCGACTACGACACCTCTGACCGCCTGTACTTCGAGCCGGTGACCTTGGAGGACGTGCTGGAGATCGTCCGGGTCGAGCAGCCCAAGGGCGTAATCGTGCAGTATGGCGGCCAAACGCCGCTGAAGATCTGTCGTGCTCTGGAAGAGGCCGGTGTACCCATCATCGGCACCAGCCCGGATGCCATCGACCGTGCCGAGGACCGCGAGCGCTTCCAGCACATGGTCGAGCGCCTCAATCTGCGCCAGCCGCCGAACGCCACTGCCCGCAGCGAGGACGAGGCTATCGCCGCCTCCAAGGTGATCGGCTACCCGCTGGTGGTTCGTCCGTCCTACGTGCTGGGCGGTCGTGCCATGGAAATCGTCTACGAAGAGGAAGAGCTCAAGCGCTACATGCGCGAGGCCGTGCAGGTGTCCAACGACAGCCCTGTGCTGTTGGATCACTTCCTGAATTGCGCCATCGAGGTCGATATCGATGCAGTGTGCGATGGTGAAGACGTGGTCATTGGCGCGATCATGCAGCACATCGAACAGGCCGGCGTGCACTCCGGCGACTCTGCCTGCTCGCTGCCGCCCTATTCGCTGCCGGCGCGTATCCAGGACGACATTCGCGAGCAGGTCAAGAAGATGGCCCTGGAACTCGGCGTGGTCGGCCTGATGAACGTGCAGATGGCCGTGCAGGGCGAAGACATCTACGTACTCGAAGTGAACCCGCGCGCTTCGCGGACCGTTCCTTTCGTCTCCAAGTGCATCGGCGTATCGCTGGCCAAGGTGGCGGCGCGCGTCATGGCCGGCAAGACGCTCAAGGAAATCGGCTTCACTCGCGAGATCATTCCGACCTATTACAGCGTCAAGGAAGCGGTGTTCCCCTTCGCCAAGTTCCCGGGCGTCGACCCGATCCTCGGCCCAGAAATGAAGTCCACCGGCGAGGTGATGGGCGTCGGTGACAGCTTCGCCGAAGCCTTCGCCAAGGCCCAGGTCGGGGCGAGCGAGGTATTGCCGAGCGGCGGCTGCGCCTTCATCAGCGTCCGTGAGGATGACAAGCCGTTCGTCGCCGACGTGGCGCGCAACCTGATCGCTCTGGGCTTCGAAGTGGTCGCCACTGCCGGTACCGCCAAGGTGATCGAGGCTGCCGGGCTGCCGGTTCGTCGGGTGAACAAGGTGACCGAGGGCCGTCCGCATGTGGTCGACATGATCAAGAACGACGAGGTCAATCTCATCATCAACACCACCGAGGGGCGTCAGTCGATTGCAGACTCCTTCTCGATCCGTCGCAACGCCCTGCAGCACAAGATCTGCATCACTACCACCATCGCCGGTGGTCAGGCGATCTGTGAGGCGCTGAAGTTCGGTCCCGAGAAGACCGTGCGCCGTCTGCAGGATCTCCATGCAGGAATCAACGCATGACTAAATTTCCGATGACTGTCCAGGGCGCTCGCGCCCTGGAGGAAGAGCTCAAGCATCTGAAGACCGAACTGCGCCCGCAGATCACCCAAGCTATCGCCGAAGCTCGTGAGCTGGGGGATCTCAAGGAGAACGCCGAGTATCATGCGGCCCGCGAGCAGCAGGGCATGGTCGAGGCACGAATCCGCGACATCGAAGGCCGTCTGCAGAATGCGCAGATCATCGACGTGACGACGATTCCGCATTCCGGCAAGGTGATCTTCGGCACCACCGTGGATATCGCCAATGTGGAAACCGACGAGGCAGTGACCTACCAGATCGTCGGCGACGACGAGGCGGACATCAAGCAGGGCAAGCTCTCGGTGAGTTCGCCCATCGCCCGCGCTCTGATCGGCAAGGAGGAGGGCGACGTGGTGGTGGTGAAGACGCCGAGCGGCACGGTCGAGTACGAGATTGTCGAAGTCCGCCATATATAAGCGGCAGGTATCGAGGGCAGGGACGATCAGTTGGCAGCTGGCTCAGACTTTCTGGGTCGGCGGCCTCTGGCTGTTGCGCTTCGTCATGCTCCCTGCATTAGAGAAAATCGGTCTGGCGCCCTTGCTGGTCGAGGATGTCGCTGATGGCCTGTCGCCATTGATGGTGGGCTTTGCACTGTTCTGCGCGGGGCTGCAGGCGCTGGTACTGGCTCAGGCCGAGGGGCTCGGCAGCCTCTGGCGCGATCTGCGCGGGCAATTGCTGCTGACGGTGCTGACGATGGGATTGTTGTTTCTCGTCGTCCGTGCTTGGCTGCCCGATGCCCAGCGCTGGCTGACGTTCAATTATCTGGTGCTGGCTTTCTGCGGCGTGCTGCTGGTTCTGCAGCCGGGACCGGACGAAAGCCGCAGGCCTTGAGGCCGCGGCCTGGTCGGTTCCCGATTCAGCCCTGGAATCGGCTGATATTGGACAGGTTCTTGTTCGGCTTCGGGTTCTTGCGATAGATCAGCGCCATCTTGCCGATCACCTGAGCCAGCTCGCAACGGGCGATTTCGCAAAGCTCGGCGATCACGGCCTGGCGGTCCTCACGTTCGGCGAGATTGATCTTCACCTTGATTAGCTCATGGTCATTGAGGGCACGATCCAGTTCGGCCAGGACGCCTTCGGTCAAACCATTCTCGGCCACGATCAATACAGGTTTCAGGTGGTGGCCGATAGATTTGAATTGTTTCTTCTGCTCTTGAGTGAGCGCCATAATCTGACCTCTGCGTCTGATCCTGTTAAAAAGCGGCGGCTAGTGTACCCGAGCGACCCGGGGCCGCCCAGCCAAACACGAGGTGCCTGTGGCCCGATCAAAGACTAGTCATCGTTGGCTCAAGGAGCACTTCGATGATCCCTATGTGAAGATGGCGCAGAAGGACGGCTATCGCTCGCGCGCCAGCTACAAATTGCTCGAGATCCAAGAAAAGGATCATATCCTGCATCCCGGGATGACCGTGGTCGATCTCGGGGCGGCACCGGGCGGCTGGTCGCAGGTGACCAGCCGAGTGATTGGCGACCGGGGGCGGTTGATCGCTTCCGATATACTGGAAATGGACAGCATTCCGGACGTCGCCTTCATTCAAGGAGATTTTACCGACGATCAGGTTTTCCAGCGGATACTCGCGGCTATCGGCGACAATCCGGTCGACCTTGTGATTTCCGACATGGCCCCCAATATGAGTGGGGTGAGAGCGGCCGATCAGCCGCGGGCAATGTATCTCTGCGAGCTGGCACTGGATCTGGCTGCTCGTGTGCTAAGGCCAGGTGGCGATTTTTTGATCAAGGTCTTTCAGGGTGAAGGTTTCGATCAATACCTGAAGCAGGTTCGAGAAAGCTTCGATAAGGTGCAGATGCGTAAGCCGACATCTTCCCGAGACCGCTCCCGCGAGCAGTATTTGCTCGCACGTGGCTTCCTTGGAGCCTAAGCTCGACAAGTCGGCCCGTTTGGCTAGGTTTCATAAAGGGTTACAGACGGTGCCTGCCCGGGGCAGGGGTTGTGTAGTAAGTTAGGCAGGTAAACATACCAGCCGTCATGCGGGGCGTGCTCGAGGCTGAGACTGCTCCAGAGGGTAGCTAATTGAACGATATGGCAAAGAACCTGATCCTGTGGTTGATCATCGCCGCCGTACTGGTAACGGTGATGAACAACTTCTCCAGCCCGAACGAGCCGCAGACGCTGAACTACTCGGACTTCATTCAACAAGTCAAGGATGGCAAGGTTGAGCGGGTAACGGTGGACGGTTTCGTCATCACCGGCCAGCGCACCGACGGGGATTCCTTCAAGACCATCCGTCCTGCCATTCAGGATGGGGGGCTGATCGGCGATCTGATCGACAACAACGTGCAGATCGAGGGCAAGCAGCCCGAGCAGCAGAGCATCTGGACGCAGTTGCTGGTCGCCAGTTTCCCGATACTGGTGATCATCGCGGTGTTCATGTTCTTCATGCGCCAGATGCAGGGCGGCGCCGGCGGCAAAGGCGGGCCGATGAGTTTCGGCAAGAGCAAGGCGCGTCTTCTGTCCGAGGACCAGGTCAAGACCACCTTTGCCGATGTCGCGGGCTGCGACGAGGCCAAGGAAGAAGTGCGCGAGCTGGTCGAGTTCCTGCGCGATCCAGGCAAATTCCAGCGCCTGGGCGGCCGCATCCCGCGTGGCGTGCTGATGGTCGGCCCACCCGGCACCGGTAAGACTTTGCTGGCCAAGGCCATCGCCGGCGAAGCCAAGGTGCCGTTCTTCACTATCTCCGGCTCCGACTTCGTCGAAATGTTCGTCGGCGTCGGTGCCAGCCGCGTCCGCGACATGTTCGATCAGGCCAAGAAGCACGCACCCTGCATCATCTTCATTGACGAAATCGATGCGGTGGGTCGTCACCGGGGCGCCGGTCTTGGTGGTGGGCACGACGAGCGGGAGCAGACCCTTAACCAGTTGCTGGTGGAGATGGATGGTTTCGAGATGAACGATGGCATCATCGTCATTGCCGCGACCAACCGTCCTGATGTACTCGATCCAGCGTTGTTGCGCCCGGGCCGGTTCGATCGCCAGGTGGTCGTCGGGCTTCCGGATATCCGTGGTCGCGAGCAGATCCTCAAGGTGCACATGCGCAAGGTTCCGGTCTCCGATGATGTCAATCCGGCGGTGATTGCTCGTGGAACTCCGGGATTCTCCGGTGCCGATCTGGCTAATCTGGTCAACGAGGCATCGTTGTTCGCCGCGCGCGCCAACAAGCGCATCGTCGAAATGCGTGAGTTCGAATTGGCCAAGGACAAGATCATGATGGGCGCCGAGCGCAAGACCATGGTCATGTCCGAGAAGGAGAAGCTCAATACGGCCTATCACGAGGCCGGCCATGCGATCGTCGGTCGGCTGGTTCCTGAGCACGATCCGGTCTACAAGGTGTCCATCATCCCTCGTGGTCGGGCATTGGGCGTGACCATGTTCCTGCCGGAGGAGGACCGCTACAGCCTATCCAAGCGCGCCCTGACCAGTCAGATCTGCTCGCTGTTCGGCGGACGCATCGCCGAGGAAATGACGCTAGGGTTCGAAGGCGTTACTACCGGCGCCTCGAACGACATCATGCGTGCCACCCAAATCGCGCGAAACATGGTGACCAAGTGGGGGCTGTCGGAGAAGTTGGGGCCATTGATGTATGCCGAGGAAGAGGGGGAGGTGTTTCTCGGACGCAGTGCCGCTACTCAGCATGCCAACGTGTCGGCCGAGACTGCACGATTGATCGATCAGGAGGTGCGCAGCATTATCGACGGCTGCTATGGCACGGCCAAGCAGCTTCTTTCGGACAATCGCGACAAGTTGGACAAAATGGCCGAGGCCCTGATGAAGTACGAAACCATCGATGCTGATCAGATCGATGACATCATGGCGGGGCGCTCTGTTCGTGAGCCCAAGGATTGGCAAGGTGGCTCCGGTACATCAGGTACGTCTGCTCCCAAAGAGGGGGCAGGACGTCCTGAGACTCCGATTGGTGGACCTGCCGGCGAACACTAAGGTTTTCTGATGACTCTCACGTCTTTGACCCGGTTGCCTTGTGGCAACCGGGTTCTTGATTTGTCTCATCCGAAAGTGATGGGAATTCTCAACGTTACGCCTGATTCGTTTTCTGATGGCGGTCGTTTCAGTCTGCGCGACGCAGCGCTGCGCCATGCCGAGAGCATGGTGAATGCCGGAGCAGCGATAATCGATATCGGTGGCGAATCGACGCGTCCGGGGGCTCCAACTGTCTCTGCCCACGAAGAGCTCGAGCGGGTGGCGCCAATCGTCGAGGCTGTCGGCGCAGAGCTCGATATCATCGTCTCCGTTGACACCTCTACTCCAGAGGTAATGCGTGAGGTGGCCAGGCTTGGAGCGGGCTTGATCAATGATGTGCGGTCATTGCAACGAGAGGGGGCGCTTGAGGCCGCGGCGGAAAGCGGACTACCAGTTTGCCTGATGCACATGCGCGGCGAGCCTGGAACCATGCAGATTGATCCGCGCTATCAAGACCTCATGGGCGAGGTCAAGGAGTTCCTCGGAGAGCGCATGCGTGCCTGTGCTGCAGCTGGAATTTCTTCTGAAAAGATTATTCTTGATCCTGGATTCGGTTTCGCCAAGACGCTGAAGCACAATCTCAGCCTGTTTCGCCATATGGAGGGGCTGCATAGCTTTGGGCGTCCATTGCTGGTCGGTGTCTCACGAAAGAGCATGATCGGTCAGGCCTTGGGACGCGAAGTTGGTGAACGTCTTTATGGCAGCCTGGCTCTCGCAGCCTTGGCTGTAGTGAAGGGGGCGCACATTGTGCGGGTCCATGATGTAGCGGAAACGGTCGATGTAGTGCGCATGATTGATGCGGTACAGACGGCTGAATAGCAGGAGGGAAAGAATGAGCAGGAAATATTTCGGCACTGACGGTATTCGTGGGCGGGTTGGCGAGTACCCCATCACCCCGGATTTCATGCTCAAGCTTGGCTGGGCAGCGGGTAAGGCTTTCAGTCGTCAGGGTGCCTGCCGGGTACTGGTTGGCAAGGATACCCGCATTTCTGGCTACATGTTCGAGTCTGCGTTGGAGGCCGGTCTGTCCGCGGCCGGTGCCGATGTAATGCTGCTGGGGCCGATGCCGACGCCAGCCATCGCCTACTTGACTCGTACTTTTCATGCAGAGGCTGGGATCGTCATCAGCGCTTCGCACAATCCTCATTTCGATAATGGCATCAAGTTCTTCTCCGGATATGGCACCAAGCTGCCGGATGAGGTCGAACTGATGATCGAGGAGTTGATTGACTCGCCCATGAGAGTGGTCGACTCGGCTGCATTGGGCAAGGTTTCCAGAATCAGTGATGCTGCGGGGCGTTATATCGAATTCTGCAAGAGCAGTGTTCCCAGCAGTACCGATTTTTCCGGATTGAAGATAGTCATCGATTGTGCGCATGGAGCTACCTATAAGGTCGCTCCGAGTGTCTTTCGAGAGCTCGGTGCTCAAGTCTCCGTGCTGGCGGCGCAGCCCGATGGATTGAATATCAATGCGGAGTGCGGCTCCACCCACATTGCTGCGTTGCAGGCCGAGGTGGTGGTGCAAAAAGCCGATCTCGGTATCGCCTTCGACGGTGATGGAGATCGAGTATTGATGGTCGATCATACCGGGGCGGTAGTGGATGGTGATGAGTTGCTGTTCCTCATTGCCAAGGATCTGCTCGGGCTTGGCAGGCTTAAGGGGGGCGTTGTTGGAACGCTGATGAGTAATCTCGGTCTGGAGTTGGCTTTGAAGGATCTCGAGATCCCCTTCGTGCGTGCGAAGGTCGGGGATCGCTATGTGATGGCCGAACTCTTGGAGCGAGGCTGGCTGCTCGGCGGAGAAAACTCCGGGCATATAGTCTGTTGCGAGCACACGACCACTGGGGACGCCATAATCTCGGCGCTGCAGGTTTTAATGGCGTTACGTCGCTGCGGGCAAACTCTGGCCGAGGCGCGCCGAGGGATGCGTAAATGCCCGCAGGTGCTGGTCAATGTTCGCTACTCTGGAAGCCAGGACCCAGTGGTTCACCCGACGGTACGGGAGGCATGCGAGTGCGTTACCGAACTTATGGCTGGTCGTGGTCGCGTTCTGCTCCGTAAGTCTGGTACCGAACCTCTTGTTCGAGTAATGGTCGAAGGGGACGACGAATCACAAGTACGCGCCCATGCTGAACAGCTGGCGAAAGTTGTTGAAAAGGTATGTGCTTGATTCGCTTGCCTGTTCTTGTTTGCTTGTATAGAATCTGCGCCCACTTAGATTGACGAGGTAAAGCATGCGTCGCCCTCTGGTTGCCGGTAACTGGAAAATGCACGGTACCCGCGCCAGTGTCGCAGAGCTCATTCAAGGCGTGCGCCGGTTGGGTTTTGTGGATGGGGTTGATGTTGCTGTTCTTCCTTCCTGTTTGCATATTGCTCAGGTGGTCGAAGGGCTCAGAGGTGTTCCTGTTTCTGTGGGTGCTCAAAACTGTGCATCACAGTCTGATCAGGGGGCCTTAAGTGGTGAGGTCGCCTCCACCCAGTTGGCGGATGTTGGTTGTGTGTGGAGTTTGGTTGGGCATTCTGAGCGGCGTCAAATTCTGGGTGAAGATGATGCTTTAGTTGTGCGTAAGTTTGCCGCGGCTCAGGTTGGGGGGTTGATTCCCATACTCTGTGTCGGTGAAACCCTAGAGCAGCGTCGGTCTGGTGAGACATTGGATGTGATAGTGCGTCAAGTTGGCTCGCTTGTGGATGCGCTGGGGGTGGAGGCCTTCTCTCGGGCGGTTGTTGCGTATGAGCCGGTGTGGGCGATTGGGAGTGGGTTGACAGCAACTCCAGACCAGGCTCAGGAGGTTCATGCTGCTATCCGGGCGCAAATCGCTGTGAAGAGTGGTGCTGTCGCAGATGGGCTGAGGATTTTGTATGGCGGTAGCGTTAAATCCTCGAATGCTGTTGAATTGTTCGGTATGCCGGACATCGATGGGGGGTTGGTAGGTGGCGCCTCCCTCAATGCAGATGAATTCGGTGCGATTTGTCGTGCTGCGGGAAGCTGAAGATGCTGGAAACGGTTGTTATCGTCTTTCACTTGTTGGCTGCGCTGGGTGTCATCGCGCTGGTGTTGTTGCAGCAGGGGAAAGGTGCGGATGCTGGCGCTTCTTTCGGTTCTGGGGCATCGGCTACCGTGTTCGGTAGTCAGGGTTCTTCTACCTTTCTAAGTCGCGTTACTGCTATACTTGCAACGCTTTTTTTCTTGACCAGTCTTGGGTTAGGCTTTGTAGCTAAGCAAAAGACTGAAGAGCTGGGCGAAGTCGGGCTGCCGAGTCCGGCGGCTCTCGAGGTTCAGCAAAACAAGCCGGCGGTCGAAGATGTGCCGGTGCTCCAAGATCAAAAACCGGTGGATGGTAACGTCGATGTGCCGGGAGCGAAGGAGCAGAAGTAAAGGTTTTGCCGAGGTGGTGGAATTGGTAGACACGCTACCTTGAGGTGGTAGTGGCCATAGGCTGTAGGGGTTCGAGTCCCCTCCTCGGTACCAAATCAAGAGGCCCGCTGAAAAGCGGGCCTTCTTGTTGGCGGAAGGTGCGGTTGACCTGGGAAAGGGTTCGAACGTATACTTTCGCTCCAGCTTTTGACGCGGGGTGGAGCAGTCTGGTAGCTCGTCGGGCTCATAACCCGAAGGTCGTTGGTTCAAATCCAGCCCCCGCAACCAGTTGTAGCTGAGCCCCTTTTTAGGGGCTTTTTGCTAGGTGGGTACTTGTGCTGGCAAGCGGCACTCATGGCAGAACGTAAGGGAATGGGCGTTGCGCCCATTTTTTATTTGCACAGCATGCGCGAGGGGTTCAGGTGTCGAGCAAGCTAGAACAGTTGCAGGCCTTGTTGGCCCCGGTAGTGGAGGCGCTCGGCTACGAGTGCTGGGGCATCGAGTTCCTGTCTCAAGGGCGGCATTCTCTGCTGCGTATCTATATCGATCATGCCAATGGCATCCTCGTCGATGACTGTGAAAAGGTGAGTCGCCAGGTTAGCGGGATCCTTGATGTCGAGGATCCGATCAGCAGCGAGTACACCCTCGAAGTATCCTCCCCGGGTATGGACCGACCATTGTTTACCCTTGAGCAGTTCGCACGGTATCCCGGCGAGCAGGTGAAGATCAAACTGAGGTCTCCCTTCGAAGGACGGCGCAACTTTCAGGGCCTCCTGCGTGGCGTAGAGGAGCAGGACGTGGTGGTGTTGGTGGATGAGCATGAATACCTACTGCCGATCGATCTGATCGACAAGGCCAATATCATTCCCCGTTTTGACTAAGTCGCGGATCCCGCGGATCCAATGGATTGCAAAGGCGAGCGTACGATGAGCAAAGAAGTACTGCTGGTTGTTGAGTCGGTATCCAACGAGAAGGGTGTACCGGCCGGCGTGATTTTTGAAGCTTTGGAGCTGGCACTGGCCACCGCTACCAAGAAGCGCTATGAGGATGAAGTCGATCTGCGCGTACAGATCAATCGCCACACCGGAGACTATGACACGTACCGTCGGTGGACAGTGGTCGAGGATGACCTTCTGGAAAACCCTGCCGCCGAGCTGACCTTGGCGCAGGCCCGGGAGCGTAATCCTGATGCCAAGATAGGGGACATGATCGAAGAAAAGATCGAGTCCATCGAGTTTGGTCGTATCGCTGCGCAGACTGCCAAGCAGGTGATCGTGCAGAAGGTCCGCGAAGCCGAGCGCGCTCAGGTGGTCGATGCCTACCGTGAGCGGGTCGGGGAAATCGTGTCCGGTACGGTCAAAAAAGTGACCCGCGACAATGTCATCGTCGATCTCGGTAACAACGCTGAGGCTCTGTTGGCTCGGGAAGACATCATTCCTCGCGAGACATTCAGGGTCGGTGCCCGGGTACGTGCCTTGCTCAAGGAAATTCGTCCGGAAAATCGTGGCCCACAGCTGATACTGTCGAGAACGGCGCCGGGGATGCTGATCGAGTTGTTCACGATCGAAGTGCCGGAAATCGCCGAAGGGCTGATCGAGGTGAGGGCGGCTTCCCGCGATCCGGGCTCCCGCGCCAAGATCGCAGTGCGCTCCCGGGACAAACGTATCGATCCCCAAGGCGCCTGTATCGGCATGCGGGGTTCCCGCGTTCAGGCCGTTTCTGGCGAACTGGGTGGCGAGCGTGTGGATATCGTGCTCTGGGATGACAACCCTGCTCAGTTCGTGATCAATGCCATGGCCCCGGCCGAGGTGGCCGCGATCATCGTCGATGAAGATGCTCATGCCATGGATGTCGCTGTGGCAGAGGACAATCTGGCCCAAGCCATTGGCCGAGGCGGGCAGAACGTGCGGCTGGCCAGCCAGTTGACCGGTTGGACCCTCAACGTCATGACCGAAGCTGATATCCAGGCCAAGCAGCAGGCTGAAACCGGCGATATTCTGCGTTCCTTCATCGAGGAACTGGAAGTCGACGAAGAGTTGGCTCAGGTATTGGTGGAGGAAGGGTTCACCAGCCTGGAAGAGATTGCCTATGTACCGATGGAAGAAATGCTCGGCATTGAGGGTTTCGATGAGGAAATCGTCAACGAACTGCGCATGCGTGCCAAGGACCGCCTGCTGACGAAGGCCATCGCTACAGAAGAAAAGCTAGCTGATGCCCAACCGGCCGAAGACCTGCTCTCCCTGGAGGGTATGGATAAGGAGCTGGCGGTGGAGCTGGCGATGCGCGGAGTGGTTAACCGCGAAGACCTGGCTGAGCAGTCGATTGACGACCTGCTTGACATCGACGGCATGGATGAAGAGCGTGCCGGCAAGCTGATCATGGCCGCTCGAGCCCATTGGTTCGAGTAAGCATTACGGCCTGAGGAGAGAGATGCATGACGCAAGTCACGGTGAAAGAACTGGCCCAGGTGGTCGATACACCGGTCGAGCGCCTGCTGCAGCAGATGCGGGAGGCGGGACTGTCGCACACCAGCGCCGAGCAGGTTGTGACCGATAACGAGAAGCAGGCCTTATTGGCCCATCTCAAAAGCAGTCACGGCGTGAAGCTGGAAGAGCCGCGCAAGATCACCCTGAAGCGCAAGACCACCACGACTCTCAAAGTGGCGGGCAGCAAGACCATTAGTGTCGAGGTGCGCAAGAAAAAGACTTATGTCAAGCGTAGCCCCGACGAGCTGGAGGCCGAGAAGCAGCGCGAACTGGAAGAGCAGCGCGCTGCCGAGGAAGCTGCGGCGCGCCTGAAGGCCGATGAGGAAGCCAAACGCCGTGCTGCTGAGGAAGAGGCTCGGCGCCAGGCCGAGCAAGCGACCGCGATCGCAGTGGCCAAGGCTGTAGAAGTACCTGCGCCTGAGGTGACTGAGCCCCAGGTGGAAGCCGCGCCCGCGCGAACTGTGAGCAATGAGGAGCGCAAGCGCGAAGAGGCTCGTCGCTCGGAAAAGGTGCGTGTGATCGACGATGAGCGTCGCGACCGCAAGAATGCTCAGCATCGCCCATCGATCAAGGAAAAGGCTGTCGCTCCTCGTCCCTCGGTACGCCCCGGTGCGGATGAAGAGGACCGCTTCCGTCGCGGTGGCAGTCGCGCTGGCAAATCCAAGCTGAAGAAGCGCAACGTGCATGGCTTCCAGAGCCCGACCGGTCCGGTCGTGCGCGAGGTGACCATTGGCGAGACCATCACTGTGGCCGAATTGGCTGCACAGATGGCGGTCAAGGGCGCCGAGGTGGTCAAGTTCATGTTCAAGATGGGCACTCCGGTGACCATCAACCAGGTGCTCGATCAGGAAACCGCGCAGCTGGTGGCTGAAGAGATGGGGCACAAGGTCAAGTTGGTCAGCGAGAATGCGCTGGAAGAGCAGCTGGCCGAGTCGCTCAAGTTCGAGGGCGAGGCGCTTTCCCGCGCGCCGGTGGTCACCGTCATGGGTCACGTCGACCATGGCAAGACCTCTTTGCTCGACTACATCCGTCGAGCAAAGGTGGCGGCAGGCGAGGCCGGTGGTATCACCCAGCACATCGGTGCCTACCATGTGGAAACCGACCGGGGCATGATCACTTTCCTGGACACCCCCGGTCACGCAGCGTTCACCGCCATGCGTGCGCGTGGCGCCAAGGCTACCGACATCGTGATCCTAGTGGTGGCGGCCGACGACGGCGTGATGCCCCAGACCGAGGAGGCTGTGCAGCATGCGAAGGCTGCGGGCGTGCCTATCGTGGTCGCAGTGAACAAGATCGACAAGCCGGATGCCGATCTTGACCGGATCAAGAACGGTCTGGCTGCACTGGACGTGATTCCGGAGGAGTGGGGGGGCGACACCCAGTTCGTTCCCGTCTCCGCTAAGGTCGGTACCGGTATCGACGAACTGCTCGAAGCCGTGCTGCTGCAGGCCGAGGTGCTGGAGCTGAAAGCGACCCCTTCGGCTCCTGGCCGTGGTGTAGTGGTCGAATCGCGTCTCGACAAGGGACGTGGCCCTGTCGCCACCGTACTGGTGCAGGACGGTACCTTGCGTCAAGGCGACATGGTCCTGGTCGGAGTCAACTATGGCCGCGTGCGGGCCATGCTCGACGAGAACGGCAAGCCCATCAAGGAGGCTGGCCCTTCCATTCCGGTGGAAATCCTCGGCCTGGACGGTACGCCGGATGCTGGCGACGAGCTGACCGTAGTGGCCGACGAGAAGAAGGCCCGCGAGGTCGCCTTGTTCCGCCAGGGCAAGTTCCGCGAGGTGAAGCTGGCGCGTCAGCATTCCGCGAAGCTGGAGAACATCTTCGAGACCATGGGGCAGGACGAGAAGAAGACTCTCAACATCGTCCTCAAGTCCGATGTGCGTGGCTCGCTGGAGGCCCTGCAGGGTGCCCTCTCGGAGCTTGGCAACGAGGAAGTCCAGGTGCGCGTGGTGGGCGGTGGCGTCGGTGGTATCACCGAGAGCGATGCCAACCTGGCCCTGGCCTCCAATGCCGTACTGTTCGGCTTTAACGTGCGTGCCGATGCCGGCGCCCGCAAGATCGTCGAGCAGGAAGGCTTGGATCTGCGCTATTACAACGTCATCTACGACATCATCGAGGACGTGAAGAAGGCGCTGACGGGCATGCTGGGCAGCGAAGTCCGGGAAAACATCCTGGGCGTCGCCGAGGTGCGCGATGTTTTCCGCTCGCCGAAGTTCGGCGCTATCGCCGGCTGCATGGTGGTTGAGGGCATGGTTCATCGCAATCGGCCGATCCGTGTGCTGCGCGATGACGTAGTGATCTTCGAAGGCGAGTTGGAATCCCTGCGCCGTTACAAGGACGATGTCGCCGAGGTGCGTGCCGGCATGGAATGCGGTATCGGCGTGAAGAGCTACAACGACGTCAAGGTCGGCGACAAGATCGAAGTGTACGAGAAAGTCCAGGTGGCTCGGACGCTGTAACCCAACACAGCGGCAAGTGACAAGCGGCAAGCTCCAAGCGTGGCGACGCTCGCCTCGGCTTGGGCTTGCCGCTCCCGTTTGTGGCTACATGATTTTTGAGAGCTTTACGGCTCGAGGCAGATTCCATGGCCAAAGATTACAGTCGTACCCAACGCATCGGCGATCAGATGCAGCGTGAGCTGTCCCTGCTGATCCAGCGAGAGATCAAGGACCCGCGCCTCGGTATGGTCACCATCACCGGGGTCGAGGTCGTTCGGGATCTTTCCCACGCCAAGGTATTCATCACCGTCATGGGCAAGGAAGACAGCGCCCAGGAGATCGAGCGCAATCTGGAGATCCTCAATGAAGCCGCCGGCTTTCTGCGGATGCTGCTGGGTAAGTCGATGAAGCTGCGAACCATCCCGCAACTGCATTTCTGCTATGACGCCAGCATTCGCCGCGGTGTCGAGCTTTCTGCGCTGATCGAGCGAGCCGTGGCGGAAGACCGCCTGCATGCAGGCAAGGGCGAGGAGTAAGGCGTGGCCCAGGTCAAACGTATTCGCCGCAAGGTCGATGGCATCCTGGTTCTCGACAAGCCGCGCGGGCTGACGTCCAACGCCGCGCTGCAGAAGATCCGCTGGCTGTTGAACGCAGAAAAGGCCGGCCATACCGGCAGTCTCGATCCGCTGGCCACTGGTGTTCTCCCACTTTGCTTCGGCGAGGCGACCAAGTTCTCCCAGTACCTGCTGGATGCCGACAAGGGCTACGAGACCCTGATGCATCTTGGCGTGACCACCGCGACCGGCGATGCCGAGGGGGAAGTGCTCGAGCGTCGTGACGTGAGCGTCGATCGAGATGCCCTCGAAGCGGTCCTGTCGCGCTTTCGTGGCGATATCAGCCAGATTCCGCCAATGTATTCGGCGCTCAAGCGCGATGGTCAACCGCTCTACAAGCTGGCTCGTGCTGGCGAAGTAGTGGAGCGCGAGCCGCGTTCTGTTACTATTGGGCGTTTGGATTTGCTGAGTTTCGAACCGCCGTTCGCCCGACTTTCGGTGGCCTGCAGCAAGGGCACCTATATTCGCACTTTGGTCGAGGATATCGGCCAGGTGCTGGGCGCCGGCGCCCATGTCGCAGAGTTGCGGCGGACCCAGGCCGGGCCTTTCAGCCTGGACCAGGCGATCAGTCTGGAGAGCCTTGAGCAGGCCCACGCCGAGGGTGGCAGCGAAGCGCTGGACCGTTTCCTCCTGCCGGCCGACAGCGGTCTGGAGCATTGGCCCCTGCTGCAGCTCTCCGAGCACAGCAGTTATTACTGGCTGCACGGGCAGCCGGTGCGCGCACCACAGGCGCCGAAATTCGGCATGGTCCGGGTGCAGGATCACGAAGGTCGCTTCATCGGCATTGGTGAGGTGAGCGACGATGGGCGCATTGCGCCGCGTCGACTGATTCGGTCGGAATGACCGACGCCGCGGCGGATTGGCCCGATCGCGGTTAAACATAGCCGGTCGGAACCGGCTATAACGAGGGTGGCTGTCAACAGGCACGGTCATTCCCCTTCTATCCAAACGGGAGATATCCCGGCCTGTTCACTCTAGGAGCCCATCATGGCACTGAGCGTTGAAGAAAAAGCCCAGATCGTTAACGAGTACAAGCAAGCTGAAGGCGATACCGGTTCTCCGGAAGTGCAGGTTGCCCTGCTGACCGCCAACATCAACAAGCTGCAGGAACACTTCAAGGCCAACGGCAAAGACCACCATTCCCGTCGTGGCCTGATCCGCATGGTCAACCAGCGCCGCAAGCTGCTGGACTACCTGAAGGGTAAGGACACCACTCGTTACAGCACCCTGATCGGTCGTCTGGGTCTGCGTCGCTAAGACGCGCCACGCCGGAAGCGGGGAGCGGGAGGCTGGAAGTGAGACATCGTGCTTGCTTCCAGCCTTTTGCTTTCAGCTCCCGGCTTTTTCAGGAAGCGAACGGGGTCCGACTCCCCCCTTCCTGAGGATTTCCCCCAAGGCAACAAAGAGAAGGAAAGTACCGTGAATCCGGTTATCAAGAAGTTCCAATTCGGTCAGTCGACCGTCACCCTCGAGACCGGTCGCATCGCGCGCCAGGCCTCGGGTGCCGTGATGGTCACCATAGATGACGACATCACCGTCCTGGTCACCGTGGTCGCAGCCAAGCAGGCCGACCCGGGCAAGGGGTTCTTCCCGCTGTCCGTGCACTACCAGGAGAAGACCTACGCCGCCGGTCGCATCCCAGGTGGATTCTTCAAGCGCGAAGGCCGTCCTTCGGAGAAGGAAACCCTGACTTCGCGCCTGATCGACCGTCCGATCCGTCCGCTGTTCCCGGAAGGCTTCATGAATGAGGTACAGGTGATCTGTACCGTACTGTCCACCAGCAAGAAGACCGACCCGGACATCGCCTCGATGATCGGCACCTCCGCCGCCCTGGCGGTTTCCGGCATTCCGTTCAACGGCCCGATCGGCGCCGCCCGCGTGGGTTACCACGAGGAAACCGGCTACCTGCTGAACCCGAGCTACGAGCAGCTCAAGGCTTCCCGCCTGGACATGGTGGTGGCCGGTACCGAATCCGCGGTACTGATGGTTGAGTCCGAAGCCGAGGAGCTGACCGAAGACCAGATGCTCGGGGCCGTGCTGTTCGCCCACGAGGAATTCCAGGCCGTGATCCAGGCCATCAAGGAATTCGCCGCCGAGTCCGGCAAGCCTGCCTGGAACTGGGAGCCGCCGGCCCCCAACAGCCCCCTGCTGAACGCCATCCGCGCCGAATTCGGCGAGGCTATCTCCCAGGCCTACACCATCACCCTGAAGCAGGATCGCTATGGCCGCCTAGACGAGCTACGTGATCAGGCAGTGGCCAAGCTGGCCGGTGAGGAAGGCCAGTATGGCGTCGACGAGGTGAAGAGTGCCTTCGGCGAGATCGAATACCGCACCGTGCGTGAGAACATCGTCAACGGCAAGCCGCGTATCGATGGCCGCGATACCCGTACCGTGCGCCCGCTGAAGGTCGAAGTCGGCGTGCTGCCGAAGACCCACGGCTCCGCCCTGTTCACCCGCGGCGAGACCCAGGCGCTGGTGGTGGCCACGCTCGGCACCGCGCGCGACGCCCAGCTGCTCGACACCCTGGAAGGCGAGCGCAAGGACACCTTCATGCTGCACTACAACTTCCCGCCGTTCTCGGTGGGCGAGTGCGGCCGCATGGGCAGCGCCGGCCGTCGCGAGATCGGCCACGGTCGTTTGGCCCGCCGCGGCGTGCAGGCCATGCTGCCGAAGGAAGAGGAATTCCCCTACACCGTGCGTGTGGTTTCCGAGATTACCGAGTCCAACGGCTCCAGCTCCATGGCGTCGGTCTGCGGTGCCTCCCTGGCGCTGATGGACGCCGGCGTGCCGATGAAGGCGCCGGTGGCCGGTATCGCCATGGGCCTGGTCAAGGAAGGCGAGAAGTTCGCCGTGCTGACCGATATCCTCGGCGACGAGGACCACCTGGGCGACATGGACTTCAAGGTGGCCGGTACCGCCAACGGCGTCACCGCACTGCAGATGGACATCAAGATTCAGGGCATCACCGAGGAGATCATGGAAATCGCCCTGAACCAGGCGCTGGAAGCCCGTCTGCACATCCTCGGTCAGATGAACCAGGTCATCGCCCAGTCGCGCAGCGAGCTGTCGGTCAACGCCCCGACCATGCTGGCCATGAAGATCGATTCGGACAAGATCCGCGACGTGATCGGCAAGGGCGGCGCCACCATCCGCGCTATCTGCGAGGAGACCAAGGCCTCCATCGACATTGAGGACAACGGTTCGGTGAAGATCTTCGGCGAGACCCGCGAGGCCGCCGAAGCCGCCAAGCAGCGTGTGCTGTCCATCACCGCCGAAGCCGAGATTGGCAAGGTTTACGTCGGCAAGGTTGAGCGCATCGTTGACTTCGGTGCCTTCGTTAACATCCTGCCGGGCAAGGACGGTCTGGTGCACATCTCGCAGATCAGCGACCAGCGCATCGAGAAAGTCACCGACGTGCTCAAGGAAGGTCAGGAAGTGAAGGTGCTGGTGCTGGATGTGGATAACCGTGGCCGCATCAAGCTGTCGATGAAGGACGTCGCTGCTGCCGAGGCTTCCGGCGTGTAACGACGACGCTTTCCTGCGCGAAAAAGAGGGCCTGTCAGGCCCTCTTTTTTTTGCGGCTCGAAAGCTGCCGGATCATGCAAGCTGCAACCTGCAAATAACGCCAGTCTTGCAGCTTGCAACATACGGGACTTGATGGCCTTACATAATTCCCTGATTAAACAACGAATCTTGTTCCTTCCGGTTTGGCACGGGGCTTGCGACCACTCAGACAGGCAGTCACTTCCGCCAGAAGAGAGGAACCGAAGACATGAGCAAGTCCTTCCACAAATGGACCCTCGTCACTGCTACCGCCATCGCCATGGGCTCGTTGATGCACGGCGCCCTGGCGGATGGCTCCACGGTCCAGGGCAAGCCGCTGTTCGTCGCCGCTGGTGATTCCGCCGGCGATACTATGGAGCGGGCTGGACACAAGACTGGCGAAACCATGGAGAAAGGCGGTGAAAAGGCCAGCGATACTATGGACGACGCTGGTGAGACTATGGACAAGGCCGGTGACACCATGAACAAGGCCGGCCGGTCGGTATCCGATACCTGGATCACCAGCAAGGTCAAGGCCAGTTTCCTGGCCGACGACAGCCTGAGCGGCACGGATATCAAGGTGGAGACCAACAAGGGGGTCGTGTCGCTTTCCGGCACCGTGGCCAGCAAGGCAGAGAAGAAGCTGGCCATTCAGAAGGCGAAGAGTATCGAGGGCGTCAGGGAAGTCTCGGCCGATGGTCTGGATGTCGCCGACTAGCCTGTCACCGAGCCCCTCCCGACCATGGGAGGGGCTCGTCCTGATTCACCGTCCACGTCGACTGTCGATATCGACCAGCCGGTTGCCTTCGAAGCGCAGGTAGTAGTACATGCCATTGCGCGGGCCGTAGACCCATTCCTCCACCCGGACCTCTTGGAGGAAGCCCCATTCATCCACCCTTTCCCGGTAGCCCAGGAAGTCGCGGCTGACCGGTTCGCCGCATTTGGCCTCGACTTCCTGGACCGGATCGTCGGTGCTGACCAGATGACTGTCACAGCGCAGCGTGTCGGCGTGAAGCGGGCCTGCCAGCAGCAGGCCGAGCAAGGAAGCAATGCGGATATTCATCACGGGGCCTGCACAGAATCCGAGATTGGCTGCCTGCCTTCAGAGCCGGCGTCGCGTATCGATGCGGACCAGGCGATTGCCCTCGAATTCCAGGAAATAGTACATGCCGTTGTACGGGCCGTAGACCCATTCCTCCAGCTTCAAGTCATACTGCCCCTGGCGTTCGACGCTGTAGCCGAGCAGGTCGCGCTCCCGCGGCGCGCCGCATTTCTGCTCGACCTCGAAGGCCCGGTCTCCCACGCTGACCAGTTGGCTGCCGCAGCGCAGGGTGTCGGCGTACGCGGGCAGGCAAAGGAGGGCCGGTAGCAGATAGAGCGATCGTAGCAACTTCCTCTTCGCCATCACTCGCTTCCCAGATGCAAGGGTACGCTAACCTTGTCGTCGGCCGAGGACTCGCCGACGTTGACGTCCAACTGGTAGATACGCTGGTCGTCCAGGCCGCCGCGCTCGACCAGATAGCGTTTGATGTTGGCGGCACGCGCCTGGGCCAGTTGTCGCAGCAGCAATGTGCTGTTGCTCCAGGAGTCGAGCACCGCCTGGCGCATCTGGCTGGCGCGCTGTTCCTGTTTCAGTTTCGCCCATTCCGTCGGCGGCTGCTGCTTCAGACGGCTGCGATAGATGCCCTCCAGCAGCGGCGCTTTCTCCTTGTCCGGCACTTCCAGTTGTTCGGCGCTGGCCGGCACGCTTTCGCCGCGGCGCTGCAGCATGCGGTAATAGACGATACGGTATTCCCGCTCCAGGCGTTGCTCGGCGAGCAGCGGCCCGTCGCTGGGCTGAGAGCTCATGCCCTCGATCTCCAGGCGCAGCTGCGGGCGCTGCTTCAGGCCCTCGCTGAGGGTATCCAGATTGCGCTGCGCCTTGGGCTCGAGTTCGCTCGAGCCCGGCCGGAAATCGACCTGGCCAAGGTCGACATCGGGCGCGCCGCCCTGAACGAGACCGCCGATGAACTTGAAGGGGGCCTCTGCCGCCCGCAGTACCAGGTTGCGCAGGGTCTTCCAGACGATGGGCATGATGCTGAACTCGGGGTTGTTCAGGTCGCCCTGCACCGGCAGATCAATGGCGATCCGCCCCTGGGTATCCTTCAGCAGCGCCACCGCCAAACGTATCGGCAGATCCACCGCGCTCGGGCTGTCGACCCGCTCGCCGAGTTGCAACTGTTCGAGGACCACCTTGTTCTCCGCGTTCAGTCGACCGTTCTGGATGCGGTAGTGCAGATCCAGGTCGAGCCGGCCCTTGCGGATGCGATAGCCGGCGAACTTGCCGGAGTAGGGGGTCAGGGTGGTCAGTTCTACGCGCTGGAAGCGGGTGGCGATGTCCAGACGCTCGAGGGGATTGAAGGGGGTGAGGCCGCCCTCGATGGTGACCGGTGCGTAGCGATCGACCTTGCCCTTGATATCCACCGAGGCCGGTGCCGGTTGGCGGTTGTCCAGCGTGCCGATGTGGCCGTTGAGTTGCTGGATGGCCGTGGCGAAGTTCGGCCGTAGGCTGAAGTCGGCGAAGTTGGCCGAACCGTCGCGGATGTCGACGGCGCCGATGTGGATGCCCAGCGGCTTGCCGCCGGTTTCCTGCTTTTCGTTCGGCGCCGCGGCCGGCTGCTGGGGCTTGGCGATCAGCAGCTCGCCGACGTTGGTGGTCAGGTCCTCGTTGATGATGAAGCGGGCGTACGGTTGGCTGAAGGTGACCTGGTCGATGCTCAGTTGCTCGCCGTGACGATAATTCAGGCCATCCAGGGTCAGTTGCTGCCATTTGACGAAGTCACGGCTCTTCAGGGTGTCCAGGGTATGCAGCTGCTTGACCACGGCTTTGCCGCCGACGCTGAGCGTCAGCGGCGAGCCGCCCTGCAGCTCGACCTGCAGGTCTCCGTCGAACTGACCGCTGCGCAGCTCGAGGCGCATGAGCGGGCTGATGTAGGCCTGCGCCAGGCGCAGATCCAGATCCCGGCTTTCGACCTGCAGCCGGGCGCTCAGCGGCGTCTGCTGGACCTGGCCGGCGATCTGTACCTGGCCCTGGCCGATGGCGCTGTTCAGCTTGAGCTGGAAGGGTGACTGGCCGCGGCTGTCGAAGTCCCGCAGATCGAGATCCAGGGGGCCGACCAGCAACTCCACGTCCTGCTCCGGTACCCGGTCGGTCAGATGCAGCCGGGTACCGCGCATCTGGGCATCTTGCAGCAAAACCTGCCAGGCCGGCTTCCGGGCGTCAGGCGTCGGGGACACGGCATCGGTGGGGGCGGCGGTGCCCGGCTGTTCGGGCGTTTTCGTGCCGGTGGCGAAGAGCGCCTGCCAGTCCAGGGTGCCGTTGGGTTCGCGAGCCGCCCAGGCTTCCAGTCCCTGGCTGTGCAGTTGGCCGATCACTACCTGCTGCTTGGCCAGATCGAACGAGACGTTGCTGACCTCCAGGCTCTGCAGACGGGCCAGGGGCCGGCCATCCGGCGCCTGGATGGCGAATGGCGAGAGGGTCACGGAGGCGTTGCGCAGGGCCAGCTGGGGCTTGTCCGCCAGGTCCAGCTGGTATTCGGTGCTCAGGCTGAGGGCTCCTTCCTTCAGCTCCAGCGGCAGCTTCTGCCGCACGTAGGGCCACAGCGATTGCAAGCCCAATCGGTCGATCCCGATCCTGCCGCTGGAGGATAGCGGCATCAGGCTGAGCTGGCCGCTCCAGTCGATCTTCCCGCCTTGGGGATTGTTCGCCAGCAGGGTGAGTTCGGCGGACTCGCTGGGCAAGGTGCTGAGGTTGGCAAGTTCGAAGGAGATGGCGTCGTAGCGCAGCTCGACCGACTGGCTCGGGCGCTGGTCCTGGAAGTGCAGGCGGCCCTGGTCCAGCCGGAAACGCTCCAGGCGCAGCGGAAAGGGCTTGCCCGCGGGCTTCTTCGACTGTTCGGCGGCAGGTTTCGGGAGGTCGAGCAGCGCGAGCAGATTGAGCTTGCCCTGCGGGTCGAGGCGTACCTCCAGCTGCGGACGCTCGAGGTGGAGATCGGCCAGATGCAGGGCGCCGCTCCACAGGCTGTCCCATTGCAGATTGCCGTGCAGGTGTTCGAAGGCCAGCTGCTCGGCTCCGGCTTCGCCCAGCCGCAGCTGGTACAGGTCGAGCTTCAGGCTGAAGGGGTTGAACTCCAGACGCTCCAGCCGGGCCGGGACGACGACATACTGCTCCAGCTGCTGGTTGATGACCCGCAACGCGAGCCCCGGGAGAATCAGGAAGCCGAGCAGGCTGTAGAGGCCGATCATGACCAGCAGGGTCGCAACCGTGCGTTTGAGTCCTTGGCGCATTGCAGAGGTATTCCGTGGTAATTCACAGGGGAGTATGACATGCACCTTTGCTTTCGAGAGCCAACCCGCACGCGTTTCGCCGAGGCTCGGCTCGTCTAAGGCCTCCCCGGCAATCCCATGCGCCGTCGGGCCCGATGCAGGGAGCCGTTGCGCACCGCCCAGCGTAGCAGCGGTGCCGTGCCTCCGACCCCGGCACGGATCAAGCGGCGCTGCATCGGGTTCAGATGCAGCCCGAGCATCTGCGCTGCCCAGTCCGGCAGCAGGTCGACCCCGGCGCGCAGCATCAGCCAGGCGAAGGGCCTGGCCTGCAGATTGGGAGCCGGGGCAGCGAGGATGAGGCCCACGACTTCCCGGCAGTGATCGTCGCAGCACAGCTGCGGCCGCATCTGCTGCAGATAGTCCACTACTTCGGTCCGCGAGCGGGGAACCGTGCGGGCGCCCAGGAGTTCGGCGATCAGGGCGATTTCCGCGTAATAGCGATCCTGCTCGGCGCCGGGGAGCCCGGGATTGCGATAACGCAGGTGCGCGTGCAGGAAGCTGCTGACCTCGGCCACATGCACCCAGGTCAGCAGCTCGGGATCGCTGGCGGCATAGGGTCGGCCATCCGGGGCATGGCCGACCACCCGCTGATGGATGCGGCGCACCCGCGCAATCAGCCAGTCGGCGTCCGCCCGTGATCCGTAGGTGGTGCCGGCCACGAACTGGCCGGTGCGGCGCAGGCGGCCGAGCATGTCCTGGCGAAAATTCGAATGGTCCCAGACCCCGGCCAGCGCCAGCGGATGCAAGGCCTGCAACAGCAGGCCGCTGATGCCGCCGATGAGCATGCTGGTGAAGTCGCCGTGCACCCGCCAGCAGGCCGACTCGGGACCGAACAGGCCTGGATCGCCCTTGGGGCTCTCGAAATCGATCTGTCCAAGGGCCAGGCCGCTGATACTGAGAACCTGGGCTTCGAGATTGCGACGAAGGAATTTCATATCAGCTCCAGACTGCGGGTTGGCGCTGAGCGTATCGAAGCCCGAAGGCGGGCTATCGGTTCAATCGCTTGTCGATCAGCTCCTGCAGAACGCTCGGGTCGGAGAGGGTCGAGGTGTCGCCCAGGTTGTCCAGTTCGTTGCAGGCGATCTTGCGCAGGATGCGGCGCATGATCTTGCCCGAGCGGGTCTTGGGTAGACGCGGTGCCCATTGCAGGAACTCGGGCTTGGCGAAGCTGCCGATTTCCCGGCTGACCATGGCGATCAGTTCCTGCTTGAGCTGATCGCTGGGCTGGCAGCCGTTCACCAGGGTGACGAAGGCGTAGATGCACTGACCCTTGACGTCATGGGGACAGCCGACCACGGCCGCCTCGGCGACGCCGTCGTGCAGCACCAGGGAGCTTTCCACCTCGGCGGTGCCGATGCGGTGGCCGGAGACGTTGATCACGTCGTCGATGCGGCCGGTGATCCAGTAGTAGCCGTCCTCGTCGCGCCGCGCGCCGTCACCGCTGAAGTAGTAGCCGGGGTAGGGTTTGAAGTAGGTGTCGATCAGCCGCTGGCGGTCGCCCCAGATGCTGCGGATCTGGCTCGGCCAGCTCGCCGTGATCGCCAGCACGCCGGCGCCGGGGCCGTCGATCTCCCGGCCCTTGTCGTCCAGCAGCGCCGGCTGCACGCCGAAGAACGGGCGGGTCGCCGAGCCCGGCTTGAGCCGGGTCGCCCCCGGCAGCGGCGTGATCATGATGGCGCCGGTTTCGGTCTGCCACCAAGTATCGACGATCGGGCAGCGGCTCTCGCCGACCACCCGGAAGTACCACTCCCAGGCCTCCGGGTTGATCGGCTCGCCCACCGAGCCGAGCAGGTGCAGGCTGGCGCGGGAGGTCTTCTTCACCGGTGCCTCGCCCTCGCGCATCAGCGAGCGCAGCGCGGTGGGGGCTGTATAGAAGATGTTCACCCGGTGCTTGTCCACCACCTGCCAGAAGCGCGAAGCGTCCGGATAGTTCGGTACGCCCTCGAACATCAGCGTGGTGGCGCCGTTGGCCAGGGGACCGTAGACGATGTAACTGTGCCCGGTGATCCAGCCGATATCCGCGCTGCACCAGTAGATGTCGCCGTCGTGGTAGTCGAATACGTACTTGTGGGTCATCGCCGCCTGCAGCAGGTAGCCGCCGGTGGTATGCAGCACGCCCTTGGGTTTGCCGGTCGAGCCCGAGGTGTAGAGAACGAACAGCGGGTCCTCGGCGTCCACCGGCTCGGCCGGACAGTCGGCGCTGCAGGCGGGCACGGCCTCGTGGTACCAGAGATCGCGCCCCGGCTGCCAGTCGACTTCGCCGCCGGTGCGCCGTACCACGATCGTGGTGGAGACGTTCGGGCAGCTGTTCAGGGCCAGGTCGGCGTTGTGCTTGAGCGGCGTGGCCTTGCCGCCGCGGATGCCACCGTCGACGGTGATCAGGGTATGGCAATCGGCATCGAGGATGCGGTCGCGCAGCGCTTCCGGGGAAAAGCCGGCGAACACCACCGAGTGGATGGCACCGATGCGGGCGCAGGCGAGCATGGCGAAGGCCGCTTCCGGGATCATCGGCAGGTAGATGCAGACCCGGTCGCCCTTGCCGACGCCTCGGCTCTTCAGCAGATTGGCCAGGCGGCAGACCTGGTCGTGTAGCTGGCGGTAGGTGATCTGCTTGGTTTCGGCCGGATTGTCCCCCTCCCAGATCAGCGCCACCTGATCGCCGCGCCGGGCGAGGTGGCGGTCGATGCAGTTGTGGGAGACGTTCAGCTGTCCCCCGGCGAACCAGCTGGCCCGGCCCTGACGCAGATCGCCCTCGTAGACGCTGCGCCAGGGCGCGAACCAGTCGAGAAAGGCCGCGGCCTGCTCGGCCCAGAAGCGCTCCGGCTCCTCGACGGACTGCCGATAAAGGCGCAGATAGGCGTCGTTGTCCAGCAGAGCGCGTTGACGTGCCGCTTCGCTGACGGGGAGGGGGCTGATCTCGAGCATGGCGGTTTCCTTCTTATTGTCCGCGATGCTCGTAAGGGTGGACCCGCTATGCGTCGGGTTCAAGTTTCCTCGGCGCCGGCATGGCGCCTCGTGCGGCGCAGGAGCCCTGCGCCGCAGGCTCGACTCAGCCGCGGTGGCGTCCGCGGAAGTAGTCGATGAGCCCCTGGGTCGAGGCGTCCTCGGCCGGACCTTCCTCGCCGTTGGTGAGGCGCTGGTAGACGGCTTTGCCGAGTTCCTTACCCAGTTCGACGCCCCATTGGTCGAAGGCGTTGATTCCCCAGATCACGCTCTGCACGAAGACCTTGTGCTCGTACAGGGCGACCAGGGCCCCCAGCCGGCGCGGACTGATGCGCTCCAGCACCAGGGTGTTGCTCGGCCGGTTGCCGGGGATCACCTTGTGCGGCGCCAGGCGCTGAACCTCGGATTCGGGCCAGCCCTTGGCGCGCAGCTCTTCTTCGGCCTCGGCGCGGGTCTTGCCGCACATGAGGGCCTGGCTCTGCGACAGGCAGTTGGCGTACAGCCACTGATGGTGGTCGGCGATCGGGTTGTGGCTGACCACCGGGACGATGAAGTCCGCCGGAATCAGCAGGGTGCCCTGGTGCAGCAACTGGTGGTAGGCGTGCTGGCCGTTGCAGCCGACGCCGCCCCAGATCACCGGGCCGGTGCTGCAGGATACCGGGGTGCCGTCCTGGCGCACGCTCTTGCCGTTGGACTCCATGTCCAGCTGCTGCAGGTGCTGGGTGATGTTCCGCAGGTAGTGGTCGTAGGGCAGGATGGCATGGCTCTGCGCGCCCCAGAAGTTGCCGTACCAGACGCCGAGCAGGGCCATCAGTACCGGCATGTTCTCCTCGAAGGGCGTGTTCTGGAAGTGCTGGTCCATGCTGTAGGCGCCGGACAGCAGCTCCTTGAAGTTCGACATGCCGATGGCCAGGGCGATCGGCAGGCCGATCGCCGACCACAGGGAGTAGCGGCCGCCGACCCAGTCCCACATCGGGAAGATGTTCTCCTTGCGGATGCCGAAGCTCACTGCGGCCTCGGTATTGCTGGTGACGGCGATGAAGTGGCGGTACAGCTCGCTTTCCGGGCAGCCTTGGGCGAGGCACCAGGTGCGCGCGGCCTGGGCGTTCTTCAGGGTCTCCAGGGTGCCGAAGGATTTCGAGGAGACGATGAACAGGGTGGTCTCGGCGCGCAGGCGGGTGGACAGGTCGTGGAACTCGCTGCCGTCGATATTGGCCAGGTAATGGCAGCGCACGCCGCGCTGGGCGAAGGGCAGCAGGGCCTCGGAAACCAGCTGCGGGCCGAGGAAGGAGCCCCCGATGCCGATGTTCACCACATCGGTGATCGGGTGTTCCGAATAGCCGCGCCAGAGGCCGTCGTGGATGCGTCCGGTCAGCTCGGTCATCTGGTTCAGGACCCGATGGACCTGCGGGATCAGGTTGACGCCGTCCACCACCAGGCGCTTGCCGACCGGCTGGCGCAGGGCGGTGTGCAGGGCCGGGCGGCCCTCCGAGGCGTTCAGCGCTTCGCCGTCGAACAGCGCGCGGATGGCTCGTTCGAGCCCGATCTCCCGCGCCAGGCGTACCAGCAGATCGCGGGTTTCGTTGGTGATCAGGTTCTTCGAGTAGTCGAGAAACAGACCGCAGCCGCTCAGGGAAAAGCGCTTGAAGCGCTCCGGGTCCGCTGCGAAGGCGTCGCGCATGCTGAAGGCCTGCATGGCCTCGCGGTGACGCTCAAGCGCCTGCCAGGAGGACAGGGCGGTGACATCGAGTGGGTGCTTGTAGTACGGCATAAGGAGCTTCTTCCTTGTACTTGAGCGTTCAATAACAAAAAGCCCGGAGCGTTCCGGGCTTTTCGATTCGGGGCAAGGACGTGCAGGAACTACCTGTCAGGCGACCTGTACCGGGATGGCGTTGCTGGTATGGCTGAGCACGTTGCCGGGGGCCATATACAGGATATGCGGCTTGTGACTGGCCAGCTCCGCCTCGCTGTAATGGGCATAGGCGCAGATGATCAGGCGATCACCTTCCTTGGCCTTGTGCGCGGCGGCGCCGTTGACGGAGATCATCTTCGAGCCTTCCTCGGCGCGGATGGCGTAGGTGGTGAAGCGCTCGCCATTGTCCACGTTGTAAATCTGGATCTGCTCGTACTCGCGGATGCCTGCCAGATCCAGCCATTCTCCATCGATGGCGCAGGAGCCCTCGTAATCGAGCACCGAGTGGGTTACCTCGGCACGGTGCAATTTGGCCTTGAGCATGATGGCATGCATGGCTATTCCTCTTCAGGCTTCCACAAGCGGCGGGTGAGTTTGCCCCAACCTTGTTATGTGATCAAGAACACGGGGGTGTATGGTACGACTGCCCGGCGGCCCAGTACCAGAGCCTCCATGGTTTTATTGACCGGCGATTTCCACGGACAGATTGTCGATCAGTCGCGTATTGCCGATAAAGGCCGCGGCCAGCACGACCAACAGGTGGTCCGCTGCCGTGGCGGGCCGCAGGCTGTTGGCTTCACGGATCTCCAGGTAGTCGGGACGGAAGCCGGCCCGCTCAAGGGTGGCGAGCCCGTCATGAATCAGTCGATCGAAATCCCGCTCGCCGGCCTGGATGGCGGCGGCCGTGTCGCACAGAGTCCGGTACAGGGCCGGAGCGATGGCGCGCTGTTCCTCGCTGAGGTAGCCGTTGCGCGAGGACAGGGCCAGCCCATCGGCGGCGCGGACGGTTGGCTCGCCGAAGATCTGCACCGGCATGTTCAGGTCGCGCACCATGGTGCGGATGACCGCCAGCTGCTGGTAATCCTTCTCGCCGAAGATGGCGATGTCCGGCTGGGCGATGTTGAACAGCTTGGTCACCACGGTGGCCACGCCGTCGAAGTGCCCGGGGCGCCTGTCTCCGCACAGCCCTTCGGAAACGCCCGTGACGCTGACCTGGGTTTGGGACTGCAGGCCGCCCGGGTACATCTCCTCGACGCCGGGCACGAATAGCAGGTTGCAGCCGGCGCCGAACAGCTTCTCCTGATCGGCGGCCAGGGTGCGCGGGTAGTTGTCCAGATCTTCGTTCGGGCCGAACTGCAGGGGGTTGACGAAGATGCTGACAACCACGAAGTCGGCGCGCTGCCTGGCTTTTTCCACCAGGGCAATGTGTCCGGCATGCAGGTTGCCCATGGTCGGCACCAGGGCGATACGTTTGCCTTCGCCGCGGGCCCGGGCCACGGCGGCCCGCAGTTCGCGGATGGTCTTGACGGTGATCATGCGGAAAAACCGTGTTCGTCTGAGGGGAATTCGCGTTTCTTCACGGCGCTCACATAGGCGGCGAACGCCCCGTGGAGGCTGTCCTGGCCGGCCATGAAGTTCTTCACGAACTTCGGCATCCGGCCGCTGAGGGAGAGGCCGAGCATGTCGTGCATGACCAGCACCTGGCCGTCGGTGCCGCTACCGGCGCCGATGCCGATGACCGGGACCTGCGCCGCCAGACTGATCTCCGAGGCCAGTTCGCTGGGGACGCACTCCAGCAGCAGCATCGCTGCGCCGGCCCGCTCCAGCGCCTCGGCGTCGTCGCGCAGCCGCTGGGCCTGGGCTTCGCCGCGGCCCTGCACCTTGTAGCCGCCGAACAGGTTCACCGATTGCGGGGTCAGGCCCAGATGCACGCAGGCCGGAATGCCGTTGTCGGCCAGGCGGCTGACGGTCTCTGCGAGCCAGGCGCCTCCCTCCAGTTTGACCATGTGTGAGCCAGCACGCATCAGCGCGGCGCAGTTCTCCAGCGCCTGGGGCAGGGTGGCATAGGCCATGAACGGCAGGTCGGTGAGAATCATCGCGCCCTGGTTGCCGCGCTTGACGCAGGCGGTGTGGTAGGCCATGTCGGCCACGCTTACCGGTAGGGTGCTGTCGTGGCCCTGCAGGACCATGCCGAGCGAGTCGCCCACCAGCAGTACCTCGACACCGGCCCGGGAGGCCGTATGGGCAAAGGTGGCGTCGTAGCAAGTCAGCATGGTGATCTTCTCACCCTTCTGCTTGAGGCTTTGCAGGGTGGTCCGGGTTACTTCGGGCATCTTGTATTTGTCCTCATCGGTACCGGTCGTGCACCGGTACGGGGCAATGGGAGGCTTATAGTCCGGATGGGGGGGGCGGAAGTCAATTACGGGCTTTGCCGACCCGCCTAGCCCGCACAGTCCGTCTCGCGGCGGCGCAGCCCCTCGAACGGGCAGGCGGCGAGCAGCTCGTCGAGCGCGCGGCCGTCCGGCAGGCACAGGTTCGGGGCGATCTCCGCCAGCGGGTAGAGCACGAAGGGGCGGGCGTGCATGTGGTAGTGCGGCACGGTCAGGCGCGGCTCGTCGAGTTGACGATCACCGAACAGCAGAATGTCCAGATCTAGGGTGCGCGGGCCCCAGCGCTCGGCCTTGCGCACGCGGCCCTGATCGAGCTCGATCGTCTGCAGGGCATCGAGCAGCTCGAGCGGCTCCAGCTCGCTGTCCAGGGCGGCGACGGCATTGACGTAGGGCGGCTGGTCGGCAGGCCCCAACGGCTCGCTGTCGTAGAAGGAGGAAACCGCGGCCAGATGCGTGCGCGGCAGCGCCCGCAGGGCAGCGAGGGCCGCGCACAGCTGTTCGTGCGGTTCGGCCAGATTGCTGCCGAGGCCGATGTAGATACGTTCCATGCTCAATCTCCGTAGGTGTTCGGAGCACTTTCCTTGTGTGGTCCACGGCGCTTGCGAGAGCCGCTGCGCCGGCGCTTGCGCGGTGCGCCGCCCTCTTCCTTGTTGCTGAGGGCGCGGATCATGCTGCGTCTTTCGCTGTCGCTGGCCTCCTGATAGTCGGTCCACCAGTCGCCGAGGCCGCCGGTCTGTTCACCGGCCTCTTCGCGCAGCAGGAGAAAATCGTAACCGGCGCGGAAGCGAGGATACTCCAAAAGCAGATCGGCGCGCTTGCCCTGGCGTCGCGGCAGGCGCTCCTGCATGTCCCAGATCTCGCGGATCGGGATAGTGAAGCGCTTGGGAACGGCGGTGCGGCGGCATTGTTCGCTGATGACCAAGTGTGCGGCTTCCTGCATCGCCGGGATCGGCGGCATGCCTCGCTCCTGCAGGGCCAGGGCGCGGGCGGGCAGCGCAGGCCAGAGCAGTGCGGCGAAGAGGAAGGCGGGGGTCACCGGCTTGCCTTCCTCGATGCGCGCATCGGTGTTGGCCAGGGCCTGGCGAATCAATCTGCCCGTATAGCCCGGATCGCGCTCGAGGGCCTCGGCACTGGCCGGGAACAGGGGGGCGAACAGGTCGTAGTCGAGGAGCAGCTCGAAGGTGCGCTCACCATGGCCGGAAAGGAATAGCTTGAGCACTTCGTCGAACAGCCGTGCCGAGGGAATGTCCCGCAGCAGCGGCGCCAGCTGACGGATCGGTGCGGCGCTGTGGTGCTCGATGTCGAAGTCGAGCTTGGCGGCGAAGCGCACGGCGCGGAGCATGCGGACCGGATCTTCCTGGTAGCGCTGACGGGGATCTCCGATCAGACGGACCAGACGGTTGTGTATGTCGGGGACGCCGTGGGCGTAATCGAGGATGCGCTCGCTGCTCGGATCGTAGTACAGCGCATTGATGGTGAAGTCGCGCCGCTGGGCGTCCTCCTCCAAGGTGCCGTAGACGTTGTCGCGCAGGATGCGCCCGCTTTCATGGCGCGAGGACTGGCTGCTCTCTTCTTCGTCCTCGCCCTCGGGGTGATGGGCACGGAAGGTGGCAACCTCGATGATTTCCCGGCCGAAGTGCACATGGACCAGCTTGAATCGGCGGCCGATGACCCGGGCGTTGCGGAACTCGGCCCGCACCTGCTCGGGGGTGGCATTGGTGGCGACGTCGAAATCCTTCGGCTCATGGTCGAGCAGCAAATCCCGCACGCAACCACCGACCACGTAGGCCTGATAGCCGGCGCCCTGCAGACGCTCGACTACACTGACCGCATGGCGGCTGATCTGTTGGCGACGCAGCGAATGCTGCTGGTTATTCAGCACCTTGGGCGTACTACGCGGTTTGGGGCGACTCAGGGGCAGGCGGAAAGACTTGAAGAGCTTCTTCAGCATTGGGGTGCACTGTTTGACGGGATGGTCGGCCAGTAGCGAGCTTTTGACCGCAGGATGATTGCAGATTCTAGCATCGGCCGCAGGATGGTGTACGAAGAGGGGAGGGCTGTCAAAGGCACGAAAGGGAGCCGAAGCTCCCTTTTAAGTCGTTATCACTGGCCCGGGCCTGTCGTTCTTGTTGTCCGACCCGTTCCGGCAAGCCTGAAAGGCTGCCGGGCGGCTCCCCAGTCGGGGAGCCAATAGCGAACAGATTTCTTTGGTTGCCGATACCGCCACCATCATTCGATCCAACCAGTTCAGGTGCTGCCTCGAGGCAGTTTTATTGTTCTCGGTCTGGTTGCGGGCAAGGCCCGACGGGCGGGAATCCACTCCAAAAAGATCGGTTTGCTGCGCCTCCGCATCGTTGTTTTTATAGGGCTGGAGTCGTTACGTGTTGTTTTTATTGCGTTGCTTCTGGCTTGTTGTTGTCGTTGTTCGAATAATATAGCAGTTACCGTGCCATTTTCAAAAATTCATTTTGAATCAATGTGTTGGCTATCAGGTGCGTCGGATTCAGGATAGAGAATTCGGCTCGCCGTTACCGGATGGCCCGCTTTCTGTTACCTCGGGTCGGGAGGGTAACAAATCGCCGCTGCCCGTCAGTGATCGGTAGCGGTCGAGGCACCCGAGGGTTTGCGCCGTGGAATGCCCAGCCGCTGGCGACGCTCCCACAGGCATTTGCGACTGATGCCGAGCTTTCGCGCCAGCTCCGTCTCGGTCATGTGATCCTGATGTTCGAGAACGAAATGCTGGAAATAGTCCTCCAGCGACAGGTCCTCGGTTGGCTCATTGGCGCCGCTGCCCTGGTTGAGAGGGGCGTATTCCTCCTCCTCCAGGTCCTCCAGCTCGATGTCGATACCCAGCAGGTCGGCTGAAATCACCGAGCCGTCGCAAAGGATCACCGCTCGCTCGATGGCATTCTCCAGTTCGCGGACGTTGCCCGGCCAGGTGTACTGGCTGATGGTCTTTTCCGCTTCCGGAGCGAATCGCAGCTCGCCACGTTCCATACGCTTGGCCTGGCGTTGCAGGAAGGCCCTGGCGATTTCCAGGACATCCCCGCCACGCTCGCGCAGCGGCGGCAATTTTAGGGCGATCACGTTGAGACGGTAGAACAGGTCCTCACGGAACTGGCCGGTCTTGGCCAGCGACTTGAGGTCGCGGTGAGTGGCGGCGATCAGGCGCACGTCGACCTTCTGCGACTGGACCGACCCGACGCGACGGATCTCGCCTTCCTGCAGCACGCGTAGCAGCCGGGCCTGGGCCTCCAGCGGCAATTCGCCGATCTCGTCGAGGAACAGGGTGCCGCCATCGGCGGCTTCCACCAGCCCGGTGCGCCCGGCCGTGGCGCCAGTGAAGGCTCCCTTCTCGTGGCCGAAGAGTTCGGATTCGATCAGCGTCTCCGGAATCGCTGCGCAGTTCACCGAAATCAGCGGGGCCTTGGCGCGTCGCGACAGGTTGTGCAGGGCACGTGCGACCAGCTCCTTGCCGGTACCGGATTCGCCCTGGATCAGCACCGTGGAGTCGGTCGGGGCGACCTTGCGGATCTTGCCGAACAGATCCTGCATGGCCGAGCAGGAGCCGATGATGCCGATGTCGCTCTGGGCCTCGCCGGACTGGCTGGTTGCTGCGGTCCCTTGGGACGCGGCGGGAGTCTGCGGGGCGTTCTGCCGCTCGCGGAGGATGCGTGCCACGGCCTGCAGCATCTCGTCGTGGTCGAACGGCTTGGCGATGTAGTCCATCGCGCCCATCCTCATCGAGTCCACCGCCGAGCGCAGGCTGGCGTAGCTGGTCATGATCAGCACCGGGGTGCCTTCGGCCAGTCGGATCAGCTCGGTGCCGGGGGCTCCGGGCAGGCGCAGGTCGCTGATGATCAGATCGAAACTGGGGATGCTGTAGCGCTCCTGGGCCTCCTGCACCGAGCCGGCTTCGCTGACCTCGTACTGATTGCGTTCCAGCAGACGGCGCAGGGCGGAGCGGATGATGGTTTCGTCTTCGACGATCAGGATGTGTGGCATCGGGTGAATTCTCTCGACGGTCTCATGACGCTGGCGTCGCATCGACGTGCCGCGGCAGGGTGATCCGGAAGCGGGTGCCGCGCTGCTGCTCAGGGTCAGCCGGGCTCTCGATGGTGATGCGTCCATAATGCTCTTCCACGATCGAATAGACCAGTGCAAGGCCTAGCCCGGTGCCCTTTCCCGGGTCCTTGGTGGTGAAGAAGGGCTCGAACAGACGGTCGATGATGGCCTTCGGGATGCCGGTGCCTTCGTCTTCGACGATCAGGTCGATGCTGTGCTCGGTCGCCTCGCTGCGGATGCGGATCGCGCCGCCGGGGAAGGAGGCGTCGCGGGCGTTGGACAGCAGGTTGATCAGCACCTGGGCGAGTCGCTGGGGGTCGCCCTCCACGCAGTGCGCGGGGTCGCACAGGTTGAAGAACTGCACCTCGACCCCGTTGCGGTTGAGGGACAGCAGGGAAATGGCCTCCCGGGCGATGTCCGCCAGGCAGACCGACTCGTTGTCCTGCTTGTGGCTGCCGGCGTGGGCGAAGCTCATCAGCGAGCGGACGATGCGGGTCACCCGCTTGGTCTGGTCGATGATCTGGTTGCTGATCTCGTTCAGCTCGACATCGTCCTCGTGCTCCTCGCGCAGGTTCTGCGCCAGGCAGGCGATGCCGGTGATCGGGTTGCCGATCTCGTGGGCCACGCCAGCGGCCAGACGGCCGATGCTGGCCAGGCGCTCGGAGTGCACCAGCTTGTGCTCCAGCCGCTGGATCTCGGTGAGGTCCTCGACCAGCAGGACCAGGCCGCTGTTGCCCGGCGCCAGGGGTTCGTCGATGGCCGCCTTGTGCAGGTTCAGCCAGCGCATCTGGCCGTCCAGCGACAGCTTCTGCTTGTGCAGGTGCCCATCCGGACACTCGATGAAATCCTCCAGGAGAGCCTTCCACGGCTCGTCGAGGGTCGACAGGCTGGAGCCGACCACGCGCTCGGACGGAATGCCGGTGAGTTCCTCCATCGCCCGGTTCCACATGAGGATCTCGCGGTCCTTGGCCAGCGAGCAGACTCCCATCGGCAGATCCTGCAGGGTCTGCCGATGGTAGCGACGCAGGGCATCGAGCTCCGCGGCCAGGCCGGTCAGGCGCGAGCGGTAATCCTCGAGGCGGCTCTCGATGAAATGGATGTCCTCGGTGACGTAGCCTTCGCTGGCGCTCTTGTAGGGCAGGAAGGTCTCGACGATGTCCTGGGCCACGCTCGGCCCCATCAGGCCAGACAGGTTGGCCTCGATGCGGTCGCGCAGGCGGCGCAGGGCGAAGGGGCGGCTTTCGTCGAAGGGCAGGTGCAGGTCGCGCAGGGCCTGCCGCACCTCGCGCTGGGCGATCTTCGCGCCGAGCGGCTTGCTCAGCTGGGTGGCGAACTCCTGGGCCGAGGTCGCCAGCAGTTCCCGGCGCTGGGCCCGGCGCACGTTGTCCACGGCGCAGGCCTCGCCCGCACTGCGTTCCTCCGGGCTCTGCTCGCTGAACAGGGAGACCAGCGACAGCACCAGCACGTTGGTGGCCAGCGAGGCGATCGCCCCGATGTGCCAGCTGTCGGCGTTAGGGACGACGACGGTGTCGAGCAGCGGCAGGTACAGTCCGTCGGGCCCGCCCAGCAGCGGCAGCATCATGCTGACCAGCCAGACGGCCATGCCGGCGAGCAGGCCGGCGATGAAACCGCGTCGGTTGGCGGTCTGCCAGTAGAGGATCGACAGCACGCCGGGGAAGAATTGCAGGGTGGCGACGAAGGAAGTGATGCCGAGGTTGGACAGGTTCTGTTGCGATCCCAGCAGCCGGTAGAAGGCGTAGCCGGCGCCGATGATGGTGATGATCAGGACCCGGCGGGTCCACTTCAGCCAGGAGTAGATATTGCCCTCGGCCGGCGGCTGATAGAGGGGCAGGACCAGATGGTTGAGGGTCATGCCCGACAAGGCCAGGGTCAGCACGATGATCAGCCCGCTGGAGGCCGACATGCCGCCGATATAGGCCAGCAGGGCCAGCAGCTTATTGTCCAGCGCCTGGCCCAGGCCCAGGATGAAGTACTCCGGCGTGGTGCTCGCGCCCAGCTTGATTCCCGACCAGAGGATCAGCGGCACGGCCAGGCTCATCAGCAGGAGGAACAGCGGCACGCCCCAGCTGGCGCTGTTCAGACCGCGCGGATTGAGGTTTTCGGTAAAGGCCATGTGGTACATGTGCGGCATGACGATGGCCGAGGCGAAGAACACCAGCAGCAGCGTGCGCCAGGGCCCCTCCTGCAGCGGGGATTGCATGGGGGTGAGAGCGGCTTCGTTCTGCTGCAGCCACAGCTCCAGGCCGTGAGGGCCGCCGAAGACGTGATACAGGGCGTAGATGCCGATGCTGGCGACGATCCCCAGCTTGACCAGCGACTCGAAGGCGATGGCGCAGACCAGCCCTTCGTGCTTCTCGCGGGTAGCGATGTGCCTGGAGCCGAAGAGGATAGTGAAGAGGATGGTCAGGGCGCAGAAGATCAGGGCCACCTGCTCCTTCACCGGCTCGTGGGTGAGGATGCCCACCGAGTCGGCGACCGCCTGGAACTGCAGGGCCTGCAGCGGCAGCACCGCGATCAGCATGAGCAGCGTGGTCAGCGCGCCGGCCCAGGTGCTGCGGAAGCGGAAGGCGAACAGGTCGGCCAGGGAGGACAGCTGGTAGGTGCGGGTGATGCGCAGGATTGGGTAGAGCAGCACCGGCGCCAGCATGAATGCCCCGGAAACCCCCAGGTAGCAGGCCAGGAAGCCGTAGCCGTACTGATGGGCCATGCCGATGGCGCCATAGAAGGTCCAGGCGCTGGCGAACACGCCGAGAGACAGCGTGTAGACCAGCGGATGCCGGGTGATCCGATGTGGAATCAGGCCCCGCTCGCTGAGCCAGGCGACGCCGAACAGCGTCAGCAGGTAGGCCACGCTGATCAGCAACAGTTCGCTCAGACTAAAGCTCATCGGCATCGGGCTGACTCTGCAGAATGAAGGTGGCCACGATGAGGATGAGCCACAGCAAATACGGGCGGTACCAGGCCCCTTGGGGGTCGATCCACCAGTCCATGATGGCTGGGGAAAACAGGTAAATCCCCACTACCAGAAGCAGGACCAGCCGATAGATGTACATGGCATCTCTCTCGTGGGACATGCGGTGGCCGAGGATGGTAACGGAATGGCCGGTCGGCCGGCCACCGCTGGGGAGTAGCCCTGGGCGCCGGTAGCGTCAGTGCAGATCGGCTTCGGCCAGGGTGCGGCAGCGCGGGATGAGCCCGGCATCCCAGTGGGCGGTACCCCAGGCGAGCAGTTCCCGTGGGGCGGCTCCTACCAGCGCGGCGGGCGGCTGCTGGCCGAGGGCGCGCAGGGCGCGCAGGAGCAGCAGCCCGGCCTGTTCGGCGGGCAGCGGAGGCGAGCGGTAGGACTTGCCGAGCTTGTGCCCGTCCGGCTGGATGACCAGCGGCACGTGCAGATAGCGCGGCTGCGGCAGTCCCAGCAGTTCCTGCAGGTAGAGCTGGCGGGGCGTCGAGTCGAGCAGGTCGGCCCCGCGCACCACGTCGGTCACGCCCTGCCAGGCATCGTCGAGCACCACCGCCAGTTGGTAGGCGTAGAGGCCGTCGCGACGGCGGATCACGAAATCGCCGACCTCGTGGCCGAGATGCTGGGCGAAGGAGCCCTGGACCCGGTCGACGAAGCCGTACTTCAGCTCGGGCACGCGCAGGCGGATGGCCGCATCTTCGGGCGGGTGCCCGGCGTTCCGGCAGAACCCCGGGTAGATGCCTCCGTATCCCTCCAGGCGCTTGCGCGAGCAGGTGCAGGCATAGGCCAGGCCCTGGGCGAGCAGACGCTCGACCACCTCGGCATAGGCGGCATGCCGCTCGCTCTGGCGCAGCACCGGGCCGTCCCACTCGAAGCCGTAGTTCTCTAGTGTTTGCAGGATGGCGGCCTGGGCGCCGGGGACTTCGCGGGGCGGATCGATGTCTTCAATGCGCAGCAGCCACTGCCCGCCGACGCTGCGAGCGTCGAGGTAGGAGGCCAGGGCGGCGATCAGCGAACCGAAGTGCAGGTAACCGCTGGGCGTGGGTGCGAAGCGACCGATATAGGGGGAAGGCGGGGCGGGGATGGCTGGTGACATGCTGTGGCTAGGCTCCGCTCGTCAGGGCGGAAGGGCGTGGCCGCGGACAGGAACGAAACGGGGCGCCGTGGCGCCCCGTCGCAGATCAGGAACCGATCTGTTTTTCCTTGATTTCTGCCAGGGTCTTGCAGTCGATGCATAGGGTGGCGGTGGGGCGGGCTTCGAGGCGGCGGATGCCGATCTCGACGCCGCAGGACTCGCACCAGCCGTACTCGTTGTCCTCGATCAGTTGGAGCGTCTCGTCGATCTTCTTGATCAGCTTGCGCTCGCGGTCACGGGCCCGCAGTTCCAGGCTGAACTCTTCTTCCTGGCTGGCGCGGTCGGCAGGGTCCGGGAAGTTGGCGGCCTCATCCTGCATGTGATGGACCGTCCGGTCGACCTCCTCCATCAGCTCCTTCTTCCACTGGTTGAGGATGTTGGTGAAGTGAGCGCGCATGTTGTCGCTCATGTACTCCTCGCCCTCGGTTTCCGGGTAGGGCACGAAGCCACGAGCCAACTGGTTGTTCTGCTGCTTTGCTTTGGTGGGCATGGATGACCGCCTCGCTCTATCTAATCCATATGCGCAGGAAATGCATCCCTGGCCGACAAAGTCGGCATCCTGCGACTGCAAGCGGGCGAACTTACCAGAACCGTTTCAGCTGCGCCACTCCCTTTGCAGCAGTTGCTGCCACGCTGCTCAGGCCCGGTTAGAATCCGGCCTTTCACCCGATATGAAGGAAGGCCAAATGGCCACGTCCTACAGTGCGCGCAGCCGCGCCATCGAACCCTTTCACGTCATGGCTCTGCTGGAGCGGGCGCACCAGTTGCAAGCCGAAGGCCATGACGTGATCCACCTGGAAATCGGCGAACCCGATTTCACCACGGCCGCACCGATCGTCGCGGCCGGGCAGGCGGCGCTGGCTGCCGGACACACCCGCTACACCGCCGCCCGCGGCCTGCCGCAATTGCGCGAGGCCATCGCCGGCTTCTATGAGCGGCGTTACCGATTGAATGTGGACCCCGGTCGTATCCTGATTACTCCCGGCGGCTCCGGTGCCCTGCTGCTGGCCAGCAGTCTGCTGGTCGACCCGGGGCGGCACTGGCTGCTGGCCGACCCCGGCTATCCGTGCAACCGCCATTTCCTGCGCCTGGTGGAGGGCGCAGCGCAGCTGGTGCCGGTGGGCCCCGAGGGGCGCTACCAACTGACCGCGGAACTGGTGGAGCGCCATTGGGAGCGGGACAGCGTCGGCGCCCTGGTTGCCTCGCCGGCCAATCCGACCGGCACGGTGTTGCGTCGGGACGAACTGCTGGCACTGTCCCGGGCGGTGAAGGCGCGCGACGGCCATCTGGTGGTGGACGAGATCTATCACGGCCTGACCTACGGAATGGATGCGACCAGCGCGCTGGAAGTGGACGATGACGCCTTCGTCCTCAACAGCTTTTCCAAGTATTTCGGCATGACCGGCTGGCGGCTCGGCTGGCTGGTGGCGCCGGAGGCAGCTATCCCGGAGCTGGAGAAGCTGGCGCAGAATCTCTACATCAGCGCCCCCAGCATGGCCCAGCATGCCGCGCTGGCTTGTTTCGAGCCGGAGACGCTGGCGATCCTCGAGTCCCGCCGCGAAGAGTTCGCCCACCGCCGCGACTACCTGCTGCCGGCGCTACGCGAACTGGGTTTCGGCATCGCCGTGGTGCCCGAGGGGGCTTTCTATCTTTATGCGGATATTTCGGCTTTCGGCGGCGATGCCTTCGACTTCTGTCGGCATTTCCTGGAGACCGAGCACGTGGCCTTCACTCCGGGCGTCGACTTCGGCCGGCACCTGGCCGGTCGTCACGTGCGCTTCGCCTACACCCAGAGCCTGCCGCGCCTGGAGCAGGCCGTCGAGCGCATCGTCCGCGGCCTGAACAGCTGGGCGCCCTGATGCGTTATGCAAAGCCGCTCGAGGAAGGACGCCTGCTGCGTCGCTACAAGCGTTTCTTCGCCGACATCGAGACCCTGCAGGGCGAGCAGCTGTGCATCCACTGCCCGAACACCGGCTCGATGCTCAACTGCATGGAGGAGGGTGGACGGCTCTGGTTCCAGCGCTCGGACGATCCCAAGCGCAAGCTGCCGGGCACCTGGGAAATCAGCCAGACCCCGCAGGGCCGTCTGGCCTGCGTGAACACGGCGCGGGCCAATGCGCTGGTCGAAGAGGCCCTGCTGGCCGGGCTCATACCGGAGCTGGCCGGCTTCGGCGGACTCCGCCGCGAGGTGCGCTTCGGTGTGGAGAACAGCCGGGTGGATTTCTGTCTGGACTATCCGCAGGGCAGGGCCTTCGTCGAGGTGAAGAGCGTCACCCTCGGCTTCGAGGGCAGTCCCGTCGCCGCCTTCCCCGACGCCCCGACCCTGCGTGGCGCCAGGCACCTGCGCGAGCTGGCGGCGCTGGCGCGACAGGGGATACGTGCGGTGCAGCTGTATTGCGTGAATCTGTCCGGCATCGAGGCGGTGCGTCCGGCGGCGGAGATCGATCCGGCCTATGCGCAGGCGCTGCGCGATGCCCTGGCCGCCGGCGTCGAGGTGCTGGCCTATGGCGCCGAACTGTCGCCCGAGGAGATCCGTTTGACGCGCCGGCTGGAGGTGCTGCCCGACGCATAGGGTAGAGGGGGGCGGCGAGCCCCGGCGTTGAACGAATCGCTCTACAGCTCGACCCAGATGCCTTTATCGTCTTCCCGGCATGGGAAGCTCTCCAGCTCCTGTCCGGCGCAGGGGCCGGCGATGCATTCGCCGTTCTCGATCAGGAACAGCGCGCCGTGGCTGGCGCACTGGATCAGGCGGCCGCTGTGGTCGAGGAACTGGTCCGCCTGCCATTCCAGCGGTATGCCGCGGTGCGGGCAACGATTCGCGTAGACGAACACCCGGCCGTCCTTGCGCACGGCCAGCAGCCGGGTCTCGCCCAGCCGGAAGCCACGGCTGCGCCCCTCGGTTAGCTCTGCGCTGGCACAGAGAAATTGCATGTGCTCTCTCCAAAAAGTCGGGAATTATCCCGCTCCGGAAGGATGGCGTGAAGCCGGTGGGCTGGCGGTCCGCCGAGCGGTTTCTTATTCTTCGCGCAGATTCGGCCCAAGAACCCAGCCATGACTCTATCCGTTCGCCCCCGTGTCCTGTTCGCCGCGTTGGGCCTGTTGCTGCTGCTCGCGCTCTGGCTTTCGCTGGCGCTCGGACCGGTCAGCCTGGGGCTGGCCGAGACCCTGCGGGCTTTGCTGCGGTTGTTCGGCCTGCCGCTGCCCGGGACGGGACTGGAGCGGGCCGAGTTGATCGTCGGCCAGATCAGACTGCCGCGCACCCTGCTGGGGATGGCCGTGGGCGGCGTGCTGGCGCTGACCGGCGTGGCGATGCAGGGCCTGTTCCGCAATCCGCTGGCCGATCCGGGGCTGGTCGGGGTGTCCAGCGGGGCTGCTCTGGGTGCGGGGCTGGCCATCGTCGGAACGGCGTACCTGGGGGAGCCGCCGGTCTGGCTTTCGCCCTATTTATTGTCGGCCTGCGCCTTCGGCGGCGGGCTCGGGGTGACCGCTCTGGTCTATCGGCTCGGCCGGCGCGACGGCCAGACCCGGGTCGCCACCATGCTTCTCGCCGGAGTCGCCCTGGCTGCCTTGTCCGGCGCGGCGATCGGCCTATTCAGCTATCTGGCCGACGATGCGACCCTGCGCCGGCTGACCTTCTGGAATCTCGGTAGTCTGGCCGGTGCCAGTTATCCGCGGCTCTGGCCGGTGCTGCTGGCGACCGGAGCCGTGGCCTTCTGGCTGCCGCGTCGGGCCGAGGCGCTGAATGCCCTGCTGCTTGGCGAGTCGGAGGCGCGCCACCTGGGCCTTGATGTGGAGCGCCTGAAGCGCGAGCTGGTGTTCTGCACCGCGCTCGGTGTGGGCGCGGCGGTGGCGGCGGCAGGGCTGATCGGCTTCGTCGGCCTGCTGGTGCCGCATCTGATACGCCTGCTCTGCGGTCCGGATCACCGCGTGCTGCTGCCGGCCGCCATGCTCGCCGGCGCTAGCCTGCTGCTGTTCGCCGATCTGCTAGCGCGACTGTTGCTGGTTCCTGCCGAATTGCCCCTCGGCATCGTCACGGCACTGCTCGGGGCGCCGTTCTTCCTCTATCTATTGCGTCGGGGAAATTACTGATGCTGCGGGCGGAGCGTCTGGCGGTGCGGCGCGGGCATGCCCTGGTGCTGCGCGACGTCGACCTGGACCTGCCGGCCGGCCAGGTGCTCGGTGTGCTAGGCCCCAACGGCGCGGGCAAGAGTTCGCTGCTGGCGGCGCTCAGCGGTGAGTTGCGCCCGGCCCAGGGGCAGGTGCTGCTGGAGGGGTGTCCGCTGGTCGACTGGCCCGGCCCCGAACGCGCGCGCCGGCTGGCGGTGCTGTCGCAGAGTTCGACGCTGGAGTTCGCCTTCCGCGTCGAGGAGGTGGTCGGCCTCGGCCGGTTGCCCCATGCCAGCGGCCGGGCGCAGGACGAGGCGATAGTCGCGGCGGCGCTGGAATCCGTCGATGCCGCGCACCTGCTCGGGCGCAACTACCTGACGCTGTCCGGCGGCGAGCGCCAGCGGGTCCATCTGGCCCGGGTGCTCGCTCAGCTGTGGCCGGGCGGTGCGGAGCAGACGTTGCTGCTCGACGAGCCGACCTCGATGCTCGATCCGCTGCACCAGCACAGCATCCTCCAGGCGGTGCGTGGCTTCGCCGAGCGCGGCGTCGCCGTGCTGGTGATCCTTCACGATCTGAATCTGGCGGCGCGCTACTGCGATCGTCTGCTCCTGCTCGCCGCCGGCCGGCCGCAGGCGCTCGGCAGCCCGCAGGAGGTCCTGCGCGCCGAGGTGCTGAAGGCGGTCTTCGGCCTGGATGTATTGGTACAACGCCATCCCGTGCGGGGGCACCCGCTGGTGGTGGCACGTTGAGGAGATTGACCATGCGTTTCCTGTTGCTCATCGGCATGGCGTTGCTAGCCGCCTGCCATTCGTTGCCGCCGCTCCCGGCCTGGCAGGCCCCGGAAGGGCGCCAGGATGCGGAGTTGGGCGTTATTCGTGATCTGCGCAGCGGCGCCACCCTCACGCCGGACCAGTTGGTCGAGCGCCTGGCGCGGTCGCCGCGGGTTCTGGTCGGCGAACAGCACGACAACCCGGATCACCATGCCCTGCAGGTCTGGCTGCTCCAGGCCCTGGCGGAACGGCGCAGGCAGGGCAGTCTGTTGCTGGAGATGCTGCAGCCGGATCAGCAGGTCCGGGTGGATGCACTCAAGGCCGAGTTCGCCGCGGGGCGCGAGCCACAGGCGCTGCCGGAGCGGCTCGCTTGGCAGAAGGGCTGGGACTGGGCCCAATACGGTCCGCTGGTAAGCTATGCACTGACGCAGCCTTATCCGCTGCTGGCCGCCAACCTGGATTCGCAGGAGGTCAGGCGCATCTATGCCGAGCGGCCGACGCTCGAAGGGCGGGCCTCGACCGCGGCCAGCGTGCAGGAGGCTCTGCTGGCGCAGATCGGGGCGTCCCACTGCGGCATGCTGCCGAAGTCGCAATGGCCGGCGATGCTCGCCGTCCAGCAGCAGCGCGACCGGCGCATGGCCGAGCGGCTGCTGGCGGCTCCGGCGCCGGCATTGCTGGTGGCCGGTGCCTATCATGTGCGCCGCGATCTGGGCGTTCCGAGACATCTGATGGATCTGGGCGGCGAGCCGGGCAGCCTGGTGCTGCTGATGGCCGAGACCGGCAGCCGGGTTCGGGCCGACGAGGCCGATCTCGTCTGGTTCACCCCGGGCATCGAGAAGAAGGACTATTGCGCGGATATGAGGGCAAAAAAAGACCCGGCAGAGCCGGGTCGAAAACCGTGATTAGCCTGATGAGGAGATACCTGAGAAGAGTGTTACCCAGACTCTTGCCAGTTACCGGCTGATCTCGCGATCAGTGATCAAATAATAACAATTCTTATTTGCTGGTCAAGGTTTTCGAGATTTATTCTCATCGAGGCGACGAAAGGCGCCTGGAGAAGCGCCCCTCAATCCGCAGGCCTGTGCCGCGTCCACTCAGCGCTCGGGAAGGCGTTGGCGGATGCGCTCCACCAGTTCCTCCAAGCTCGCTTCGAGATGGGTTTCCACGGGCTTGCTGTGTTGCCGTTCGTCTTCGCTCAGCGGCTCGCGCGAAGCCTGCTGCGCCTTGACTACCGCCAGGGTGGCATCGGACGGATCGCGTCCCTCGGCCTGACGCTGGGCCAGCCAGTCGGCGATTACTTCGTCCGGCGCGTGGCAGTCGATGATCAGGAAGGGCACGCCGTTCTCCTCGGCCACCTGGCGGGCGGCGCCGCGCTGCGCCTGCTTGAGGTAGGTGGCGTCGATCACCACGGCGAAGCCGGCCTTGAGAATCTCTCCGGCCAGCTGGTGCAGATGCCGGTAGGTCGCTTCGCTGACTTGCGGACTGTAGATGCCGGTGTCCAGCTGTCCCTGCTCGGTCGTCTGCTGCGCGCCGAACAGGCGCTTGCGCTCGACGTCCGAGCGCAGGCGAATGAGGCCTAACTCCTCCACCAGACGCATCGATACATAGCTCTTGCCGACCGCCGAAACCCCGTGGGTGATGGCCAGGAAGCGCGAGGGAATGGCGCTGTAGCGCTCGGCCAGGCCGGCGTAGCTGCGGTACTGCCGCAGGATCGCGGCGCGCTGCTCGGGGTTTTCCTCCTGGAACAGGCGGAACAGGCTGACCTTGCCGCGAACCATGGCGCGGTAGGCCTTATAGAAGTTGAGCAGCGGCAGGGCGGCATAGTCGCCGGTCAGCTCCAGCCAGTTGCTGACGAAGCGGCTGGCGAGGGACTTGAGGCAGCGGTCTTCCAAGTCCATGGCAAGGAAGGCGGCATCCGAGACGATGTCGATCAGGCGGAACGGTTCGTTGAATTCGATGCAGTCGAACAGCACCACCTCGCCGTCGAGCAGGGTGGCGTTGCCCAGGTGGATGTCGCCGTGGCATTCGCGGATGAAGCCTTCTGCCTTGCGCCGGGTGAGCAGCGGACTCAGGCGTTCGAAGCTGGTTTCGGCCCAGGCCTCGAGGGCATCGAGCTGCTGCAGGTCGGCGGCTTCGCTGAGCAGCGGGCGGATCTGCTCGAAATTCTGCCGCACCGGGGCCATCACCGCTTCCGGCGTGCCCAGCGGGTGCTCCAAGGGAACCCGTGGCGCCCTCATATGGAAGTGGGCGATCTGTTCGGCGAGGGCATCGATATGCTCGGGCTTGAGCTCGCCGCGCGCCTGCATTTCTCCCAGCAGCTGGCTCTGTGGGAACTGGCGCATCTTCACCGCGTACTCGATCGCCGGGCCGTCGCCGCCCAGGCGTGGAGCTTCGATGCTGCCGGTGATCGGCAGTACGTCCAGATAGAGGCCGTCGGTGAGGCGCTGGTTCAGCTTCACTTCCTCTTCGCAGAAATGCTTGCGCGCTGCCAGTTCGGTGAAGTCGAGGAAGCCGAAGTTGACGGCTTTCTTGACTTTGTAGGCATAGGGGCCGGTGAGCAGCACCCAGGAGATGTGGGTCTCGACGACCTGGAACTCATCCACCGCATGGGGGTAGAGCGCGGGGTTCTGCAGGGCTTTGATCAGTGCTTGGCTCACGGTCAGTCCTTGCTCGGGGTGTATGGGAAGGGCTGCATTATGGGGGCTGCGGGCCCCTCTGCAAACAGCTGGGCGGTGCCTGCCTGCCATGGGTAAAGTGCGTATAATGCGCCGCCATGACGACGACCCGCCCCTCGAAATCCCGCTCCAAACGACCTTCCCGCGGCCTGCGCCACTGGCTGGGCTGGGCCGTGAAACTGTGCCTGGCCGGTCTGGTGGTGCTGGCCGGTTTCGCCGTGTACCTGGACGCCGTGGTACAGGAGAAATTCTCCGGCAAGCGCTGGACCGTGCCGGCCAAGGTATACGCCCGGCCGCTGGAGTTGTTCGGCGGCCTCAAGCTGTCCAAGCAGGACTTCCTCACCGAGCTCGACGCCCTCGGCTACCGCCGCGAGGCAGTCAACGGCCCCGGTTCGGCCTCGGTGGCCGGTAACACCATCGAGCTACATACCCGTGGCTTTCAGTTTTATGAAGGCGAAGAGCCGGCGCGACATATCCGCGTGCGCTTCGCCGGGAACTCCGTCGCCGGCCTGAGCGGGGCCGATGGCAGCTCGCTGGCCGTGGCGCGCCTGGAGCCGTTGATGATCGGCGGCTTGTATCCGGCGCACAACGAGGACCGTATCCTCATCCAGCTGAACGAGGTGCCGCCCTACCTGCTGGAAACGCTGGTGGCGGTGGAGGACCGCGAGTTCTACAACCACCTGGGCGTCTCCCCCAAATCCATCGTCCGCGCCATGTGGATCAACGCCACCTCCGGTCATGTGCGCCAGGGGGGGAGCACCTTGACCCAGCAGTTGGTCAAGAACTTCTTCTTGAGCAACGAGCGCAGCATCACGCGCAAGGCCACCGAGGCCATGATGGCGGTGCTGCTCGAGCTGCACTACGACAAGAACGAGATTCTCGAGGCCTATCTCAACGAGGTGTTCCTCGGTCAGGACGGCCAGCGTGCGGTGCACGGCTTCGGTCTGGCCAGCCAGTACTTCTTCGGGCAGCCGCTGTCCGAGTTGCCGCTGCATCAGGTCGCGCTGCTGGTCGGAATGGTCAAGGGGCCGACCTACTACAACCCGCGGCGCAATCCGGAGCAGGCGCTGACCCGGCGCAACCTGGTCCTCGATCTGCTGGCCGAGCAGGGTGTGGTCAGCCCCGAGCAGGCCGCCCTGAACAAGCAGAAGCCGCTCGGCGTGACTCCGCGCGGCAGCCTGGCGAACACCTCCTATCCGGCCTTTCTCGATCTGGTCAAGCGCCAGCTGCGGGAGGATTACCAGGAGGCCGATCTGACCGAGGAGGGCCTGCGCATCTTCACCAGCCTGGATCCGATCCTGCAGAACAAGGCCGAGCAGTCCTTGCAGGACACCTTCAAGCGCCTGGGCAAGGGGAGCGAGGAGGTCGAGGCGGCGATGGTCGTGAGCAATCCGGAGACCGGCGAGATCCAAGCGCTGCTCGGCAGCCGCCAGCCGCGCTTCGCCGGTTTCAACCGGGCGCTGGATGCGGTGCGGCCGATCGGCTCGCTGATCAAGCCGGCGATCTATCTCACCGCGCTGGAGCAGCCGAGCCAGTACACCCTGACCAGCTGGGTGGCGGATGCGCCCTTGTCGGTGAAGGGCAAGGACGGGCAGGTCTGGAGTCCGCAGAACTACGATCACAAGGTCCATGGCGACATTTATCTGTACCAGGGGCTGGTCAACTCCTACAACCTATCGACCGCCAGGCTCGGGCTCGACCTGGGCGTGCCGAACGTGCTGAAGACGCTGCAGCGTCTGGGGGTCGAGCACGACTGGCCGGCCTATCCGTCGATGTTGCTGGGTGCCGGGGGGCTGAGCCCGATGGAGGTGTCCGGCATGTACCTGACCATCGCCAACGGCGGCTTCAACGCGCCCCTGCGCGCCATCCGCAGCGTGCTGGCGGCGAATGGCGAGCCGCTCAAGCGCTATCCGTTCCAGATCCAGCAACGTTTCGATCCGGGTGCCATCTATCTATTGCAGAATGCCATGCAGCGGGTGATGCGCGAGGGCACCGCACGTTCGGTCTACAACCAACTGCCCCAGTCGCTCAACCTGGCCGGCAAGACCGGCACCAGCAACGACTCCCGTGACAGCTGGTTCGCCGGCTTCAGCCAGGATCTGCTGGCGGTCGTTTGGATGGGCCGCGACGACAACGGCAAGACCCCGCTGACCGGCGCGACCGGCGCCTTGCGGGTGTGGACCGACTTCATGCGCCGGGCCGAGCCCATGCCCCTGGAGATGCCGTTGCCGGACAACGTCACTCAGGTCTGGGTGGATGCCTATACCGGCCAGGGAACCGATGCGGGTTGTCCGAATGCCGTACAGATGCCCTATATCCAGGGCAGCGAACCGCCGCCCGGACCCGGTTGTGGCATTCAGGCACCGGTCGAGAACGTGATGGACTGGGTGCGTGGCTGGTTGAATTGAGCAGAGAGGGCGTCAGGTGAAGAAGTGGCTGATCGGCGCAGCGGTGGCATCGACGCTGCTTGGTGGTTGTGCATCGGTGGATCGTGGTGCCATCCCGGTGGTCGAGGAGAGCGGTACGGTCTTTGACGAGCAGGAAGGACGAGGTCCTGTGGCCGTGACGGCCCGCCAGCCGGTCAGGCAAGCCCGGCCAGTCTCCGCCGAGGATTCCGGCGTAGTGGTCATGGTGCCGAGCGGAGCGAGCCGTTCGGCACCCATCCAGACTTCCCGTTCGTCCAGTATGCCGATCGGTTCGGCTCCCGTTGCGCCCGTGGCATCGCAGCCGATCTCCGCTCCGGTCATGGCGCAACCGTCGTACGTTGCACCCTCGCAGCCCACTACCGTGGCGCCGCCGTCGGTTGCCTCCGGCGGCTATGTCTCGAGAATGCCCACCGGGATTCCCGGCAGCGGTTCCGTTTCGGGTGGCGCTCTGGCTGCCGACGAGCAGCTCGACGGACCGGTCCTCGCCCTGCTCACCACCGCCAAGCAACAGCAGAGCGGGGGAGACCTGAACAGTGCGGCCTCCAGCCTTGAGCGGGCTCAGCGCATCGCACCGCGTGAGCCACAGGTTCTCTATCGGCTGGCGGAAGTGCGTCTGGCTCAGGGGGATGATGTCCAGGCCGAGCAGTTGGCGCGTCGTGCACTGACCTACTCCAGCGGCCGTCCCGCCCTGCAGGCCAGCCTATGGAATCTGATCGCCCAGGCTCGTGAGCGTCAGGGCGACCCGGCGGGGGCGGCCCAGGCCCGTGAGCGGGCGCGGGTGGTGCGCTGATGGACAGGCGAATCCCGGTCCTGGCCGAGCAGCTGCTGCTGATCGAGCGTGAGCTGCGTCTGCTCGGATTCTGGGCAGCTACGCCGCCGAGTGCCGAAGCCCTGGCCAGCGAGCAGCCTTTCTGCGTGGATACGCTGGACTTCGCGGAGTGGCTGCAGTGGATTTTCTTGCCGCGGATGAAGGGGATCATCGAAAGCGACCAGGCACTTCCCTCGGTCTCGGGAATTCTGCCCATGGCCGAAGTGGTCTACCGGGAGCGCCTCGCCGAGGTCGGGCGTCTTCTGGCGCTTCTTGGCGAGTTCGACCGTCTCGTTTCGGGCGCGCGTTGAGCGCGCCTGTCCAGCTTACTCGCAGCTTTCCTTGATGGCTTTCTGCGCTTCGGCGATTCGTGCCTGGCGTTCCTCTTCGGTCAGCCTGCGCATTTCTCCGTCGATCTCGGCCCGTAGACGCGGGTTGTTCTCCAGATAGGCCAGGCGGGTGCGAACCGTCTCGCAGTATTTCTTCCGCTCCGCCTCCTTGACAGCGATTTCCCGTTTCACTTTTTTATCGATTGCCTCCTGCTCCGGGTCCTTTTCTTCCAGTGTCGGCAGTTTGGCTGGCGGCGGCATGCGGGAGACCGGGCTGCTGGTGCTGAACGATGCGGCCGGTCTGCCGTTCGGAGGCTGCTCGCTGAAATGGGTGACTCCTTTTTCATCCACCCAGGTGTAGACCTGACTGGCCATGGCTGTCGCGCTCATCGCGAGCAGCAGGCCGCCGATGAGAGTGATGCGTCGCATGCTGTTTCCTTGAATCGCTTGAAGGAGATGGGGCGTCACTATACCGAAATGCCGGTGGTCGCCATTCTGTACCCCGTCACAGCGGTGCATGGAAGAAAGCTGACGCATTACTTGACTTGCAGGGGGGGATTCCGAACAATTCTGCGTTCGCTGTAGTGAGGACGGTCGCAAGCTGGCTTCAGCTCGGCAGACATGAGGCGTCACCCACGCCGACCCGATACACCCGTAACGCGTTACCTCGCGCTGGGTGGGAAGCCCCGCAACACACTCCGGGGGTGTCCCGATACTCGCTCAGTCAGTGCTGACGTTGTCGGCGACTACAGTCGCTCATGCCCTGCTTGGCAGTAAACCTAATCAGGCCGCTCTGTCGCGGGCGGTTATCTGGCGTTCTAGAGGTGAATCAACGTGGAGCTTTTATCCGGCGCTGAAATGGTCGTCCGCTTCCTGCGCGACGAGGGCGTTAAATACATTTACGGATATCCGGGCGGTGCGCTTCTGCACATCTATGATGCCCTGTTCAAGGAACAGGAAGTCACTCACATCCTGGTCCGTCACGAGCAGGCGGCTACCCACATGGCGGATGGCTATGCCCGCGCCACCGGCAAGGCCGGCGTGGTCATGGTGACCTCCGGCCCCGGTGCGACCAATGCCATCACCGGCATCGCCACCGCCTACATGGACTCCATTCCCATGGTGGTGATCTCCGGTCAGGTGCCGAGCAACATGGTGGGAACCGATGCTTTCCAGGAAACCGACATGATCGGTATCTCCCGGCCGATCGTGAAGCACAGTTTCATCGTCAAGCATCCCTCGGAGATTCCCGAGATCCTGAAGAAGGCCTTCTATATCGCCGAATCGGGTCGTCCCGGTCCGGTGGTCGTGGACATTCCGAAGAATATGGGCGATCCGACCCAGAAGTTCGAGTACGTCTATCCGAAGAAGGTCAAGCTGCGCTCCTACAGCCCGGCCGTACGCGGCCACTCCGGACAGATCCGCAAGGCAGCCGAAATGCTGCTGGCGGCCAAGCGCCCGGTCCTGTATTCCGGTGGCGGCGTGATCCTGGGTGGTGCCTCCGCACCGCTGACCGAGCTGGCGAAAATGCTCAATCTGCCGGTGACCAACACCCTGATGGGCCTCGGCGGCTATCCGGGCAACGATCGCCAGTTCCTCGGCATGCTCGGCATGCATGGCAGCTACACCGCCAACCTGGCCATGCACCATGCCGACGTGATTCTCGCCGTCGGGGCGCGCTTCGATGACCGGGTGATCAACGGGCCGGCCAAGTTTTGTCCGAACGCCAAGATCATCCATATCGACATCGACCCGGCCTCGATCTCCAAGACCATCAAGGCGGATGTGCCCATCGTCGGCCCGGTGGACAGCGTTCTCGCCGAGATGGTGGCCATCGTCAAAGAAATCGGCACCACTGCGAACAAGGACGTGATTGCCAGCTGGTGGAAGCAGATCGAAGAGTGGCGCGGCGACCGCGGCCTGTTCCCCTACGACAAGGGCGACGGCAGCATCATCAAGCCGCAGACCGTGATCGAGACGCTCTACGAAGTGACCAAGGGCGAGGCCTATGTCGCTTCGGACGTGGGACAGCACCAGATGTTCGCCTCCCAGTACTACAAGTTCAGCAAGCCCAATCGCTGGATCAACTCCGGCGGTCTCGGCACCATGGGGTTCGGCTTTCCGGCGGCCATGGGCGTCAAGCTGAGCTTCCCGGATGCGGACGTGGTTTGCGTGACCGGCGAAGGCAGCATTCAGATGAACATCCAGGAGATGTCGACCTGCCTGCAGTACGACCTGCCGGTGAAGATCGTCAATCTGAACAACGGCGCGCTGGGTATGGTCCGCCAGTGGCAGGACATGCAGTACAACAGCCGCTATTCGCACTCCTACATGGAGTCCCTGCCGGACTTCGTCAAGCTGGCCGAGGCCTATGGTCACGTCGGCATTCGCATCACCGAGTTGAAGGATCTCAAGCCGAAGATGGAAGAGGCCTTCGCCATGAAGGACCGTCTGGTGTTCCTCGATATCGCGGTCGATACCAGCGAGCACGTCTATCCGATGCAGATCAAAGACGGCGCGATGCGCGACATGTGGCTGAGCAAGACGGAGCGGACCTGATCATGCGACACATCATTTCCCTGTTGATGGAAAACGAGCCGGGCGCCTTGTCCCGTGTGGTCGGCCTGTTTTCGCAGCGCAACTACAATATCGAAAGCCTCACCGTGGCACCGACCGAGGATCCAACCCTGTCGCGCCTGACCCTGACCACCATCGGTCAGGAAGAGGTGATCGAGCAGATCACCAAGAACCTCAACAAGCTGATCGAGGTGGTCAAGCTGGTGGACCTGTCGGAGAGCACGCACATCGAGCGCGAGCTGATGCTGGTCAAGGTCAAGGCAACCGGCGCCCAGCGCGCCGAAGTCAAGCGCACCACCGACATCTTCCGTGGGCAGATCGTCGACGTCACCACCAGCGTCTACACCATCCAGCTGACCGGAACCAGCGACAAGCTGGACAGTTTCCTGAGTGCCATCGGCACTTCCTCGATCCTGGAAACCGTGCGCAGCGGCGTCACCGGCATCGCCCGTGGCGACAAGGTACTCAGCATTTAACTTTTTAAATGGCCCTACAGGGTCAGATAACAGGGGTAACCTCATGAAAGTGTATTACGACAAAGATTGCGATCTCTCCATCATCCAGGGCAAGAAGGTCGCCATCATCGGTTACGGCTCTCAAGGGCACGCTCACGCCTGCAACCTGAAGGATTCCGGCGTTGACGTCACCGTTGGCCTGCGCTCCGGCTCCTCCTCAGTGGCCAAGGCCGAGGCCCATGGCCTGACTGTCAAGCCGGTGAAGGAAGCGGTCGCTGCTGCCGACCTGGTGATGATCCTGACTCCTGACGAGTTCCAGGGCCGCCTGTACAAGGAAGAGATCGAGCCGAACCTGAAGAAGGGTGCAACCCTGGCCTTCGCTCACGGTTTCTCCATTCACTACAACCAAGTGGTTCCGCGTGCCGACCTCGACGTGATCATGATCGCGCCGAAGGCTCCGGGTCATACCGTGCGTTCCGAGTTCGTCCGTGGCGGCGGCATTCCCGATCTGATCGCCGTCTATCAGGACGCTTCCGGCAATGCCAAGAACGTCGCTCTGTCCTACGCTTGCGGTGTGGGCGGTGGTCGTACCGGCATCATCGAAACCACCTTCAAGGACGAGACCGAGACCGACCTGTTCGGTGAGCAGGCCGTCCTGTGCGGCGGTTGCGTAGAGCTGGTCAAAGCCGGTTTCGAAACCCTGGTCGAAGCCGGTTATGCGCCGGAGATGGCCTACTTCGAGTGCCTCCACGAGCTGAAGCTGATCGTCGACCTGATGTTCGAGGGCGGCATCGCCAACATGAACTACTCGATCTCCAACAACGCCGAGTACGGTGAATACGTCACCGGTCCGGAAGTAATCAACGAGCAGTCCCGTCAGGCGATGCGCAACGCCCTGAAGCGTATCCAGGATGGCGAATACGCGAAGATGTTCATCACCGAAGGCGCTGCCAACTATCCGTCGATGACCGCTTATCGCCGCAACAATGCCGCTCATGGTATCGAGGTGGTCGGTGAGAAACTGCGTGCGATGATGCCGTGGATCGCTGCCAACAAGATCGTCGACAAGACCAAGAACTAAGTAAGGGTCTAGGCGAGAAGGAGAAGACGCGGCCCAGGCCGCGTCTTTTCGTTTCAGGCCGGTCTTCTGGTATAAGACCGGCACAACGAGGTCCATAGGTATCTGGCCGTGGGTCTCTTCGAATTCTTCCCGAACCTGCAAGGTGTTGTTCATGAGCGAGTACCCCGAAGGGCCTGGCAACAAGGGCTCTGCAGATGAAAGCCTGCTGCCCATCGATGAGCATATCGAAGAGGGGCATGATGCCGAGGGACGAAGGGTTCGTCATCGTGGCATCTATCTGCTGCCCAATCTGTTCACCACGGGCAATCTGTTCGCCGGCTTCTACTCCATCGTCAATGCGATCAACGGGAATCTATACGTAGCAGCGGCCACGGTTTTCGTCGCCATGGTGCTGGACAGTCTCGATGGCCGCGTCGCGCGCCTGACCAATACCCAGAGTGCCTTTGGTGCCGAATACGATTCGCTGTCCGATATGGTGGCATTCGGTCTGGCGCCGGCCATTCTCGCCTTCGAGTGGGCGCTCGGGAGCATGGGAAAAGTCGGCTGGATGGTCGCCTTCATCTATGTGGCCGGCGCTGCTTTGCGTCTGGCTCGTTTCAACACCCAGATCGGCAAGACGGACAAGCGCTTCTTCATCGGGCTCGCCAGTCCGGCTGCGGCAGGTGTGGTGGCTGGAACCGTCTGGGCTTTCAGCGATTTCGGCGTTCAGGGGTCGAATATTGCTTTCCTGATCGCACTGCTGGTGGCCGCTGCGGGCATGCTGATGGTCAGCAATATCAAGTACTACAGTTTCAAGGATCTGGATCTAAAGGGGCGTGTGCCGTTCGTGGCCATCCTGGCGGTGGTATTGATCTTTGCCGTTGTCTTCAGTGATCCACCGAGAGTCCTGCTGCTGATCTTCTTGGCCTACGCTGCCTCCGGACCGGTGCAATACTTGTTGCAAATGCGGCGCCGCAAGCGTTCGGCATAAGCCCTACCCTCCATGCTCCGCAGTGCAGGGATTTTTCTTCTCTGGGTTGCGGAGCCGGCATGCTGATCAAGCTTCCTTCCTCCTCCTCTTCATGCGAATCCGAGGTCACGCCGGAGTCGGTGTATCTGTCTCGGCGAGCCCTTATCGGTAGAGCTACAGGGCTGGCGTTGATGGTGGGATTGCCTGGGGCGGGCGATGCCCGGGCTCGCTATGCCGGTGTCGGGCAGGTTGCATCGCCTCCCTGGTTTGCTGACAAACTGACCTCCGCGCAGTGGGCCAGATCTGGCGGCAATGAGGCACTAACCCCCTTCGAGGATGCCAGCAGCTACAACAACTTTTTCGAGTTCGGTCCGGAAAAGGGAGATCCCGCCCGCCAGGCGGTGGACTTCGAAGTCGAACCCTGGAGCGTAGCGATAGATGGTGAGGTGGCCCGGCCCGGCCGCTACTCCTTGGATACGCTCTGTCAGCCCCATCGTCTCGAAGAGCGGATTTACCGCCTGCGCTGCGTCGAGGCCTGGTCGATGGTCATCCCTTGGCTGGGGTTTCCCTTGTCCGAACTGCTCCGTCGGGTGGAGCCGACCGGGCAGGCGCAGTACGTGCGTTTCGAAGCTCTGTACGACCCTGGGAGGATGGTCGGGCAGCGTTCGGGGTTTTCCCTGATCGACTGGCCCTATGTCGAGGGCTTGCGCCTGGATGAGGCAATGCATCCCTTGACTATTCTGGCGGTCGGTATGTATGGGCGGATCTTGCCTGGACAAAACGGAGCGCCCTTACGTTTGGTCGTGCCATGGAAATATGGGTTCAAGAGCATCAAGTCGATCATGCGGATCACTCTGACCCGCGAGCAGCCCAAGACCAGTTGGCAAATCATTGCGCCAGAAGACTATGGCTTTTATGCCAATGTGAATCCAGCTGTCGATCACCCCCGCTGGAGTCAGGCCCGCGAGCGGCGTCTACCCAGTGGTCTGTTTCGACCCAATCTCATTCCCACCTGGCTATTCAACGGTTATGACGAAGTGGCGAGTCTCTATGAGGGGCTCGATCTCCGGAAGAATTATTAATGAAGTACCGCGTATGGCGTGGTTTGGTGTTCGTGGCTGCGCTGATCCCGTCTTTGCTCTGGATCTACCAGGCCATGGGATTCGACTTGGGGCCTGATCCTGCCAAGACGCTGCTTGATCGTCTCGGCTTGGGTGGTCTGATGCTTCTGTTGATCACTCTCTCAATGACGCCGTTGTGGCGGCTCACTCGGTGGATGGGATGGATGGCGGTACGTCGCCAGCTCGGTCTTTGGGCTTTCGCTTATGCCTTGCTCCATATGTTGGTTTATGCCGTCTTTCTGTTGGGGCTGGATGGCGGACAGTTGTTGAAGGATCTGCAAAGGCGCCCGTATATCCTTATTGGCGCTTTGGCATTGCTTGTTCTCCTGATCCTTGCCGTCACTTCGAATCGGTTCTGCATGCGCAAGCTTGGCAAGAGATGGGAGCGACTGCATCGATCGGTTTACGCCGCCCTTAATTGATCGTGTTGCATATGTTTTGGGTGGTGCGTGCGGATCTTTTCGAATGGCTGGTCTATGCCTGCTTGGGGCTACTGTTACTGCTATTGCGTGTGCCTTTCTTCTCCTTCCTTACTTCTCGTGCTCCTCGAGGGCCTGGAGAACCTTTTTCCAATTAAATGTTGACGCCAGATTTGAGGTCCCTATAATGCGCACCACTTCCGGCGCGGTCCTCACGGAAAACTCCTGGTAAATCAGGAGGTTGGCTAAGAGGGTGGGGTCGGAAGGGTTGCTGGCAAGCGGTGTCG